>SAMEA3663277__coassemble_37_pt1 | contig 83915 bp, 58 predicted proteins | sample SAMEA3663277__metabat2_high_PE_016 | metagenome-assembled genome bin SAMEA3663277 (sample SAMEA3663277) | pig gut metagenome | biome: pig gut; feature: pig-associated habitat; material: faeces | place: China | collected 2013 | reverse complement strand
ACACTGTCTCACATTTTGGAAAGGCCAGATAAAACTTTCTCATATATGTCAAATTACTTCGGCTGAATCCCTTTCCATTTCTTAAAGTAAGATCTTTAGAAAGATTTACAAGTAGCTGTTTGCCATACTCAGCTTTTGCTTTTCCGCCCTGTTCATATTCAACAATATATTCGCCAGTATGCCAATTTGCCATTAACAGTTCAGTGTTTACCGACAGTGCGGCATTATTTTTTGCTTCCTGCCATAGTGTAGAAATGTTGTTTACAAGGTGTTCGTATTCTGGTTCAACGGGTTGGGTGATTAGAGATTTTTGTTCGTTCATAATTTTCTCCCATTTTATAAGCTTTTATATAATCTTTTCAATTTCCAATATCAAACTTTGCAACGCAGGTTTGTATATCTTTAGCAGAGTTCCTTGTTCTCTGCTTGAGACAAAAGTATTTGGTTTTGCAGATTTCTTGTCTTTTGCATGAGAAAGCAAATCGGATGAACGCCTTTTATGTAAAACCCTGAAATCATTACATTGTGGATATAAACTTGTAAATGTAGGATTTTTTGATAAAATACTACCATAGTCAATTAATTGAGTTCCTTTCTCATAAATATCAGGCCATTGACTATCTGGTGGACATTTCACTTTCAGTTTTTCAATAAAAGTTCTAATAAATAAATCATTAAAAGAATCAGTAAGATTTAACCAGGCAGTTTTATTTATATCTTTTGACAATTGTGCATTATAAACTAATAAAGTCGCTAGGTCATAATCTTTACCAAAGAATTTTTTCCAGTCTAAATTACTTTTTATATCATACTCTTTTTTGAGAGTGTATTTTATTGTTTCATATTTTGCTTTATTTGGAACGGATGCAAACTGAATTTTATCGTCTGGCACTTTGTTGTTAATAATATTCAGATATGTTTTTGCATTTTGAAATACGATATTAAATTCAACAAGAGAGCGTTTTTCAAATTGATCAAATGCTATATATGAATACTGATCCTCTATACTATCCAAGGTTAAGTGTCGGATTGATAATTCCTGAAAAATGGAACTGTTTTCATATCCAATATTATAATAGTATTCCAAAGAATGCTGCTTAGAGAGAAAATTATAAATTCCGTACTGTTCATCATAATCAATTTTCGATTTAGACTTTAATTTGTTCTTTGCGAAAATAGTTAGCTCAAAAGGTATTGTTTCGTAATCAGATATTTTCTTTATTAAACTCCAAATTTCACCTTTCACGAAACCATAAGGAATATCATCATTTATTAGAATAGGTTCAAAAAAAGTTAATAATTCTTTGGCCTTTGTATCTGCAAAATTACCTAAATAGTTTAGAAAATCATCGCAGTATTCATAATAATCATTAAATTTTTCCAATATACTTTGAAATAAAACATCGCTTTTTTTATAAGCCTTTAAAATATATCTGATTTTTGAGCCATCGAAATTGTCTTTATTAAAAGCAGCTTCAAATTCATTCTTCATTATATCTGGAGTTCCGAACATTAATTCTTTCTCATCATCAGTAAGGCTTGGCCTTTTACCAATAGCTTTATCAGCTGATTCTGCTATAAATATTTCAAATTTACTGCTTTGGGGTATAAGACCTTTTTCTTTACATAATTTTTCTAAAGAAATTATAGCCCTTAAAACTGCATTTTTTGTTTTACCTTGAATTACAATATCATCAACATATCGAGAGTAAGAATACCCATCGTTAAAAGACATTTCTTCATCAATAGAAATTAAGAACAATTCAGAAAATACAATAGAAGCAACAGGGCCTTGTGGAATACCATGCAATATTTTCTTTGATTTTGCATCAGTCGTATTTGACCAAGTTTTCAAAGCTCTCAACAACAAATCTCCAAACTGAGTATTATTTTTCCTCATTACAGGAATTGTTAAAGTATTATGATCTATCGTGTCAAAGAAAGCAGCCAAATCAAAATGGGCTGTAAATATTTCTCCCTTTTCATAATTTTGTTTTATATTTTCTTTAAAATGATGGTATCCATATTTCCAGTTTTGAAGTAAATAGATATTTGTTTTGGGAGCATCCGAAAAAATATTACTAAAAACAGTTTTAAGTTCAAACTTACGGCGTTTTCTTAATAATTCAGGCACCATCACATTTGCCATCGCCTGGTAAACAATCTGGTCTTCAATTGATAATAAAGAAAACGGTCTTTGTAACCCAGATTGTTTTGGTTTATAAAATCTTATTGGTATTTGAAACTCATAGGTATTATTTTTTAATCTTTCACTTAACAAGTCTAAATTCTTATCAAGTGTCATTTCATAATACCAAAATAATTCACGATAATAATCTTTATAAAAGAGATTTGTAGTTGAAGTGTTAATTCTATTCCAAGCGAGGCGTAAATTATCTATGTTGTAAACAGTTTCAAATCTCTTGTCAGACATTTTGTTTCCAGAAAATATTTATAGGATAAGAATCAAACATTGTCTGTTCATCTTGCGTTAGCTGCTCATAATAATACTTTGCCTGTAGTAAATCTCCATATAAAAGAAATGCAGCAGTTTTATTAGGTTTCATCTCGGTAGTTTCAATAATTTTGAACAAATCTTTTTTTTCAGTTTCTGATAAATTTCGTTGCCTTTTTATTATTTGTAATCGATTCAGTTTATATAATTCATTTTCAGAATCTTTAGTTAATAGATAGTCATAAACTTTTAATAAACAATTTAATATTTCGGAATCTTTCTCAATCTGCCTGTCGTAGGCTTTTAACATACTAAGTGTATATAAAATAAAATATTCCAAAAATTCTGGTGTTAATTTAGTATTTAATAAAGAATTATATAAAACATCATAATCAATATTTGAAAATTCAAAAAATTGCTCCTCTTGTAACATTAAAAGTGGTGATGCCGTAAAAGATATTAAACTATCATCTTTCAAAGTATAAATAATATTAAAAGTTTCCTTAAAGAAATTTCTAATTTCACATTCATCTTCAGAAACTCGAATTATCTCTATAAGAAATGAAATATTGGCAACCTTTACAGCCTGTAGAACAATAGCTTCTTTTTGATTATTTTTATATTTCTTTTTATTAAAAACTTGATCTATTAGAAATAATAAAGTTTCTTCATCTTTATTTGTAACAGAATCATAATCTAATTCTTTTTTAACTCCAAAGAAATCAAGCAAGTCTTTTACAGCTTTTAAGAAACGTAGATTTTGTTCATAATAATCAATATCTTTTTTCGTTATTTTTCCTTCTTGTATAGGAAATGTCATTTTTTGACCACCAATAGAAAATTCAGAAGAATGAAAAAAAGAAAGAAGAAAAGTTGTGTCTGTTATTCGTTGAGTCAAGTTTCCTTTTATTTGCCAATGAAAATTTATTTTTCGTTTAATTTTGTCAAAAGTAATAACAAAACTATTACCAAAAAACATTTTACCTTCTGATACAGTTTCTTCTGTCTGGAATTTTTCATAATACTTAATATCACGAATATACACAGGTAGATTTTGTTTTTGTCCGATTGAAGCTAATTGACCAACTGCTACTGCAATGTCAGGGCCATCTCCATCACTTTCAATATATATTGTAGTTGGATGTGTCATAAAGTAATTCATTGGATTCTTTTTATATGCCACACCATGATAAGACACTTTAAATCGTTTATATTCCTTAATCCCATTATTTAATATTTCTTCTAGTGTATAATCCTTTTTTGGTAGATTTTGATTATAATCTTTTGAAAAATTTGTAAATACATCAGTTACTTCATCTAGATTTTGACGAGGTAATTCTGTTAATGTAATAGAAATAGAAGCATAATTGTTCTTTTCACAAATTCTTAAATATCCATGTAATTTTATTTTTGTTAGAGTTTCATAGTAAATCTTATAATTATCATAATCTTTTATGTAAACTACAAAGAAAATAGCACCACCGTCATTGTAATAATTCTGTAAATCAGATTTTTCAACATTGAAGTTTATTTGTTTCTTAGATAAATCTTCCTGTTCAGTCCCTTTTACTTGTACTGGTAATCGTTTCTCAATATTACACTTAGAATGATTCTTATTTTTATAAAGATATACAAAACCATCCCATGATGGTTCTTTATCGCCAATATTTATATTATTGGCATCCAAAAGATCACAACGACGAAGGCATTCTCTAATTTTATCTACAGCAAAAGACTCAATATCTGATCTATCCACTTACTTTCCCTCCACAATGGCAATTTCGTCTGGAGTCAGTCCGTAGAGTTCATAAACTTTCTGGTCAATCAGTTTTTCCCATTCTGTTGTGTCTGTGGAAGAATCTTGTTTTTTTGCAGTGAGGATTTTGTCTACCAAAGCGATGATGGGCTGCTGTTGTTTTGGAGTTGCATTCGGAATCGGGATGTTGCGGATATGTTCTGGATAAATATGATAATCGCCACCTCGGAGATTTGTAAGCAAAACACTTGCATATTTTGAATTCATTATTCCAAGTAAATAACGCAAGTCAACAGTTTGCGAAAGTTTTTCCATATCCTCACGGTGCATTGTACTGAATTTTTTGATGGAAGAAGCAATGCTTTTATTTTCCACGCCGTGCAAATCTTTCCAAAGCAAGCAAACAAACATTGCATCACTGGTAGTAAAATCTCCATCTTTGTCATAAAAAACTTGCAAAGCACCAAGACGATTAAACATCAATTTTGGAGTTGTGTATAATTCTCTAAAAGTAGGACGGCGACATTTATCGGGAACTCGCTCTGTATCATATTCAAGATAGCGAATTTTGTTCGCAACATATTTTCCGCAGTCCTTTCCTTCAAGAAACTTTCTGCAATGTATTTCATCTTGCTTTTCGCTAATCAATTCAGCTTTTTTGAATACTTCAACTTTTTCTTTTTCATCTGAGTTCAAGACCATTCCAACGCTGATATAGCAATAATCTCCCAAAACACTCATATCAGAATGTTTATCTGTTTCTCGTTTTTCTTGAGTGACATTCCAAACAAGAGTTTTTTCATCTTGGACAAGTTCAGAAAAAGGTTGCTTAAAAGTTTTATGAATATCCTTGTTTTCGTCTATATTACTAATCCATGTCTTTCCTTTTGGTGCTGATTTTTGAATAAAAGGAATACAATTAGAAACTGTTGCTGTCTCAAAAACTTTTGTTCCATTCAAATCACATAATTCAAAAAGATTATTCTCTTCAATAATCATTTTTCTAAGCATTTTTGCATAAAGTTGATTTGTCAAAGGATAAGGTACAATCATTGAACAAATTCCGCTTTGTTTTAATTGTTGCAGACCAAATTCAATGAACACAATATAAATATCCCATTTTTGATATAAGGATTTGAATTTATTTGAATCAATTAATTTCTGTCTTTGTGCATTCATTCCTTTATCTGCAATTTGAGCAGGTGCCGAGATATACGGCGGATTTCCAATCACCACATCAAACCCATCTTTAATTCCGAACATCCACTCAGCATCGAAAAATTCTGCACTTCTATTTTTATCATAAGGATCCCATGTAGAAAGAAGTCTTGCATTTTCTTTTCCAAAACCTACAGAAATTAATTCTTGTTCAAGTTTTTCTCGAATTTCTTTATCCTGCTGCCGTAATTCAAACTTATGTTTTGGAGTCTTTGCCTTGAACAAATCATGTCGAACTTTCTGTAACTGCTTAAGCAAATTATCCATTTCATCTGTACTTAAATATGCCTGTTGTTCATCAAGTCCAATTAAACTGTTTGCAGTAACAAATCTATTCTCCAAGTTTGGTAGCGGACGAACTCCAAAGTTAGGTTTAGTTGAATCAACTTTCTGGTCAACAATAAGGGAAATAAAGAAACGTAAGCGACTAATTTGTGTAGCAATTGGCTGAATATCAATTCCATGAATACAATTTTCAATTAAGTAAAGCTTACGAGCATAGTCTAAATCATTGTCATCAAAGATACTTGATATTTCTGCAATCATATCATTCTTTTCTTTTGATGAAATATTCGAGGCAGTCATTATTTTTTCAATCTGGAGCAACTTCCAGTTGTCGTTCTGCGGGTCAAGTTTATGGATTACATAAACCATTTTCTGCAAAATCCCCATTGGGAATGCTCCAGAACCACAGGCAGGGTCTAAGATTTTACATTCATCAATATAACGTAGGATTTCTTTTCTTTCTTCTTCAGAAAAATCCAGTTCATTTTCATTATATGAAACAAGGATATCTAATTTAGAATCAATAGTTTTATCCAATTCTGCTATTGCAGCAGTTTTTTCTTCTAAAGTTCCTTTAGAAAGTGCAGCATCTTTTATCTTTGTCTTGAGATAAGCTTTTAAACTTTCATCGACCATATATTCTACAATTGGTCGCGGAGTATAGAAGCTACCAGTCTGTTTACGGGCATTTGTTTTTGTTTCAGGGTTATAAGAAGCAAGAAGATTTTCAAACACACGTCCCAAAAGTTCTGGATCAAGAGCAATATCTTCTTCAACAGGAGTGTTTTCTGCAATTGTAAATTTATATTTCTGAAGGATATTGATAATTCCATTTACGGTAACATCTCTTTTCTTTTTATCATCATATTCAGAACTTAAGTCAACTTTTATTTCCTTTCCAAAGAAAACATAATCAGGTACAAAAAGTTCGTTGTCTTTACGGTCGCTGAATCCGTCTTCATAATCAATTACAGCTCCACCTTTATTGCCTTTTAATTCATCATCCTGATGGTCAAGACATTCAAAAAGTCCACCGTTCATAAACGGAACTTTTGATTCAATGAGTTTTACAAAGGCTTCTGGATTTTTATGATAACGCTGGTAACGCATAAGGCTTGTTGCATTCTGATTTTGTCCGTCAATCCTGAATGCTCGTTTTCCATGTTCAGCATTTAAACTTGCAAAGAAAAGATTCTGAAGAATGGCTTTGTAGTAAATGCTTTTTAATTCTGGATGAACAGCTGAAAAATCATATTGTTTTTCTGGTTCAAAACTTGTAATCAAATTCTTAATTGATTTTTCATCAAAGAGTTCGTCTGGAATCAAATCCTTTTCTTTTATAAACCATACAAAAAGAAGTCTTGTCAAAAGACGGATTAAGTTCTTTGCATTATGCTCACGCAGTTTTTCTTCTTTAGTGAATAAAGAATTTCTTTCTGCTTCATATTCATATCCTGGATAAACAACTGTTTTAATAGCCCAAAAGTACCAGTTGGAAAGCTCTGTGTAAAAACGCTTGTTAAGTGTCTGTGTATCAAGAACTTCGCTCCATGCCTTATGCAAGGAGTCAAAGTTATTAATCTGATATTCAACACTCAGTTGAGGCAAACTCATATCAAAAAGTATTTCAATATGAGCGCGATGTGGCTTTTCAAAGAAAATGTCTTTAATCAAGGTTACTTTTTCAAGAACATCCCGGTCGCTGTTGCGTTTGTTTACTCGTCGGTTGATAATTGCAAGAGTTATACATTCAACATATTTAAAGATTATGATGATTGGAATTGAGAAAAGTTTATTTACCTCACGAGTAATATTTGCAATATGTGATTTTGAATATTCACTATTATTCAATTCAATGGCAAAACATAAATAAGACTGAGGATCATACGGATTTACAGATGGTTCAAATAAAGATTTCGTTCCATTAAAAGATTCATTTGTTAACTGGAAAAGAATATCAATTGATTTCCAGTCTTCAACAAGAGCCTTTTCTTCATTGAATCTTTCGGCATTAGGTGAACCTTCGATATAAGTTTCTTTAAATTCCTGATAAGTTTTATCATCTAAAGGAGCTTGTAAACTAGTGTCATAACCGAGTGTTGAAAAAAGATTTATTCCAGCTTCAGAGAAGTTTTTACTGCCAAAAGCTTTGATTGCTTCCTGGATATTCAATTTTTCATCAGTATTCTTTGCCATGTTTATTTGTTCTCCACACTTGCTTTTTCTTTTTCTATTAATTTCAACTCGTTCATTACGAGTGTCTGTAATTCTTTCTTTGGAACAATAAGTTCATAGTCGCTTACAGCAATAGGTTTGTTTATATCCTGCAAAGCCAGTTCAACATCAAGATGATCTTTCTCTGCACAAAGAATAATTCCAATAGACTGATTTTCTCTTTCTTCTTTTTCTAATTTGTCTAAAAGAGAAAGATACATATTCATTTTCCCAACATATTCACTTTTGAATTCACCAATTTTTAAATCTATGGCAACAAGACAATTGAGTTTTCTGTTTGTGAACAACATATCAACAAAATACTCTTTACCGTTGTATTCAAGCCGATATTGATTACCAATATACGCAAAACCTTTTCCAAGTTCGAGCATAAAAACTTTGATTTTCTCTATAAGACGTTTTTCTAATTCAAGTTCTGCTATAGGTTCAGTTATTCCAAGAAAACCTAAATTATATGTATCTTTCAGTATTGCATTTGCCTGTTCCGCCTGAATTGCAGGCAAAGTGGAAGAAAAATTATTGTCGTGGAGTTTGTTTTTATTCAATTCATAGGAATTCATTTTTATTGCATTAAGCAATAAATCTTTGTTCCAATTCTTTTCAAAAGACTCTGTTGCATAAAAAAGAATTTCATCATCTGAAAGTTTTTTTTCTAGAAAAAGAATATTCTGACGCCAGGACAAAATTGCAACGCTGCGTTGCAGTTTTTGTGATACATCAAAATATCTTTCATAGAATCTTTTCATATATCGCAAATTTCTTGGAGAAAGTCCCATATCTGGAAATTTCAACTTCAAATCAGAAGACAACCTGTCAATTATTTTGCTTCCATAACCATTTTCTATTTTTTTATCATGCAATAGTTTTCCAAGATTCCAATAAACAGATGAAACTGTCGTACTGACCTGAAGAGCAAGAGTATTTCGCCCAGTTTGAATTTGAGTAATTGCCGTATTCAATAATTCAGAGTATTCATTTTCAGAAATGTTAGTTACTAGATTTTCTTCATTCATATAAACGCCTTATTTGATAATCAGCCAGGTTACAAGTTCAAAATCGTTTACATTCGAAGCCTGCTTATCTCTTTTTATAAGAACTGCATTACGACTTGTTGTAAGTTTCATTGCACTTCTCTTTTTAAAACTAGACATGATTTCTGCAACAGATTTATCAAGCAAATCTGTATACTTAGTCATATCTGAACCATTATTTGTTTCTGTATTGAATAAATCACAAAGTTTATCGTATGGTGCCTTTTCTCCAGAACATAATAGTCGATAAACTTCCAGGATTGATTTAGCACTTGTGTAATTGTAAGTCTTTGAACCATCTTCATAGATATAGACTAAGAAGTATGGATTCAATGGATTTATCTTTTCACATTCTTCATTTGCATTTTTTTGACGAAGACAGAAAATAACACCAGGCTTTATAATTTTTTTTGCAGCATCATCAAATGTTTTTGATGATGGCTGTATTGTATTTTCTGGAGAAGGAATTACCGCATAAATTCCATCTGGTGAATTCTTAATTTTTTCTTCATTAACCTTTAAGAAGTTAGACAATTCAATTCTAAAATCATCAAGAGTAAAGTCTGTAAGAGAAATTGAATCTACCATATCTTCCAAATCCAGTACTTCATCTTTAAGACGTTTTAGCTGCTGATCGCGATATTTCATATCCTCATCAATTAATTCTTTTACTTCGTCAGTTTTAAGAATGTTATCTTCTGCTGTTGCTGTGAGGTCAACTAAAGCCATACGGCTTTCAACACGAGTTTTAAGGTTGATGTAATCATCAAGATCTTGTGTTGGCCAGAAGTTTACGAGCTGAATACAGTCATTTTTACTACCCAAACGGTCGATACGTCCAAAGCGCTGAATAATACGAACTGGATTCCAGTGAATATCGTAGTTAATAAGATAGTCTCCGTCCTGTAAGTTCTGACCTTCGGAAATACAGTCTGTAGCAATAAGAATATCAAGTTCTTTTGATTTTTCTTCTTTAGTTAGATTCAATTCATCACGATGTTTTGCTTTTGGAGCAAAGTTTGTAAGAATCATATTGAAGTCAGTTCGTCCCCAGGTTGATGTACTTTTAGAACCGCATACAAGTCCTGTTTCAAGATTTAGTTCATCTTTTGCCCATTGATTTATTGCTTCATAAAGATACTCTGCGGTATCAGAGAAAGCTGTAAATACTACGATTTTTTTGTTGTTTGGATTTATTGGATTTTCAACTTTTTGTTTTATAAGGTTCTTTAAATCATGAAGTTTAGAGTCACGTTCAACAGAAACCTGATTTGCAATGCTATAAAGCATTTTGAAAGCATCTTTATCGCTCTTTAAATCTGCAGACCATCTATCAAGTTCCAAATCTACCAATTTGAACTTTAATTTTCTACCAACTTCTAAATCAGGTTCATCTTCCCAACCGAAACTCTCATTTTCAAGCATCTCACCATCATCATAATTCTGTTCAACTTCGTAAGATGATGTATTTTCTTTTTTCGCTTCCAGTTCTTTGAATACAGCAATTTTTTGTTCAATTTCAGAAATCTTATCAATTGTTCGTTTAATAGAAAGAGAGAATGAATGGATAGAACTTTCCAATCTTTTCAGGTAACCGATTTTCATCATACCAATCAAAGATTTTTCACGGTCTTCCTGAATAAAGGCTTCTACTGTTGAACCTGCTTTTGCAGCGTATTCTGCTTTTTTCTCTTCTTTCAAATATGAAGATGGAGTAAAGATAGCAAGTTTATATTTTGAAATCTGTTCATCAATAGCAGCATAACTTGGAAACATATCTTCTGTATCAATATTTGAATAAATAGGGATAGGTTTTTTACGTTCCGGGAATTTACCAACATCTGCTTCATTGTAAAATTTTGTAATATGTTTTCGTGAACGTGCAATAGTCAGTTCATCAAGAAGTTTAAAGAATGAAGAATCTAATTTTTCAAGTAATTGCTTTGTTGTTCTATCTGGATTTTTGTGAGGATCAGCCCAATATGTAAATTGCTTTTGTGCAGTTTCAAGTGTTTGACTAATATTTGAAATACCTGTCGATTCATATAATGCAGATTGGTCACCTTCTGTAATGAGATTAATCTGATTACGCAAATCTTTAAGGGTGTTATTTACAGGAGTTGCAGAAAGCATAAGAACTTTTGTCTTGCTTCCAGATTTTATAATTTTCTCCATGAGCCATTTTGCACGGTTCATGTGCCGTTCACCTTTATAATTTTCTTTTTCCATAGGATTACCTTTGAAGTTATGACTTTCATCAATAACTACAAGGTCATAAGCACTCCAGTTAAAAGTTGCAAAATTATGTCCATCTGCACCAGATTTTCCAGTTTCTCGCCCCATATCAGTATGATATAAAATGTTATACTGAAAACGGTCTTTTGCAAGAATATTCAAAGTACTGTTTTTGCTTGCCTGGTAAACAGTCCAGTTGTCACTTAGTTTTTTAGGGCAAAGAACAAGTACACGATAATTTTTAAGTTCAAAATATTTGATTACAGCAAGAGCTTCAAAAGTTTTACCAAGACCAACAGAATCTGCAATAATACAACCATTGTGTTTTAAAAGTTTATTGATTGCACCTTTTACACCATCTTTCTGGAACTCATAAAGCTTATTCCATACAACTGTGTCTTTAAATGCAGTCTCATCAAAAAGTTTGTTATCCTTTTGTTCTTCAAGGTAATCTTTGAAAATACTATAAAGGGTTTTGAAATATACAAGTTCTGGTTCATTTTCTTTGTAAAGAAGCTCAAGATATTTTAAGACTTCTTCTTTTACATCCTGGACAAGACCTGTATTATCATTCCAGATAGAATCAAACCAACCTTTAAGTTCATCTTTCTGACGGTCACTATCAACAATAAGATTTAATTCAATATTATTTGCTTTATCCTTTAATCCAAGCCCACTAGTAGTAAAATTAGAACTTCCAGAAATTGCTTTTACTTCGCAGATATCCTGTATATGTCGTTCAGCATAGTACATTTTTCCATGGAGGAAATTTGGTTTTACGATTGATTTTACTTCAACTTTTTCTCGGATCCAATCTGCACATTTAGTTGCAATTCGTTTCTGCCCAAATTTTTCAGTTGGATTAATTACAATAGATTCATCTTCAATCTTATAATTACGAACATCAACGTTATCATTTGTAATAAAAGTAGGTTCACCAAAAAGGAACTTCATACTCTTGATTGAATCAAGTTGCTCATGTAATCCGTAATATGCAAAAATTGTAAAGTAAGCAGAAACAACAGAAAGTTCTGAACCTTCTTTTACAACATCTTTTAAGAACTCTCCAACACTGCCATAATCTTTATTATCTCTTATTAATGTATCTGCCATCTGTATCTCCGTTAGAACTTTATTTCATGAGTTGTTGTTGCTGGTGTTGTATTTGTTATTTCATGTTGAATAGAAATCTTATCCATTGCTGAACAAACATTTGCATAATCAGAATTCTCACATAGCCGGTCAACAGCAGGCCATTTTCTAATTTCTCCAGCAGTAAGAATATGTTTGTCTTTTGGACAATAGTCTTTAATATATGTTTCAATAAGTTGTGTAATTTCTTCTCTTTTGTTCATTTATTAGTTCCATTTTGTGATAAAACAGTCTAATCATTATAACACGAAAATGTTGATTCTTCACGGAAAATCAACCCACTTATATAGAAGTTTCATTTACTCTTGTATAAATTATACTCCCACACCTGTCGCAAATAATGATACAGCCTCAAATATTTTGAAAAAAAAGGGCGAGAAACTTCCTCGCCGATTGATAATAACATGTTCAAATTTTGTATTTTCAACATATCATTTATAAATATCGGGCTATTTACTATAATAGTTGCCTTTGTTTATCTTGACTTATTAATTTCGTCTGTTATACTAAAGCCATCGACGTGAGGTGTCTTAGTTGCCCTGTCCGCTGTCTTTTTCAGCCGCGTCACTCAAGCCTTCGAATCTTTCGGAGGCTTAAATTTTTGCGACTTCTGATAATTAGAACTCTTTCTCTCTTTCAATCAAAGATTCTTTAGTTCCAATTTCCTTTGCATTTTGAGAAGAAATAGTTGTACCTCCGCGCTTTTCTAGTGATTTTCGGGCATCGAGCGCAACTTCGGCACCAGAAACAGCTATCTGAGCACTTTCCTCCAGGTTTGATGGATTTTCATTCTGAGAAATCTCCGTAGCAGAAGCCTCTGCAAGCATATTCAGGATGAGTTCTATATTTGTCATATTGTCGCGTAAGTTTTCTTTCTTGAGGCCTTTAAATTCTTTGTAATCTTTTGAAGACATTCCAGCCCAGGTCTTATACATTAAATCTGTTAGAAGGGCATATTCTTTTCCCTTCTTTACACCAGACTTATCCCATTCATCAGTAAGAGCCTTTCGAACTTCTATAGCCTTTATTCTCTGATTAATCCAGCCTTCACTATAACCAAGCTTCCTGTAATTCTGAATTGCCCGGCCTATTGAAAGCTCCGGATCCACTGATTCATTCAAAACTTCATTACCAACTTCAGCAAGCCACATTTTAAACGGTTCTGCTTTAGGAGATGGGATTGACTGAATTAAGCGGAGTACATTTTTTGTGGAGAGAACATCTGTTTCCCGTAACTTTCCGTCTGGAGCAATTAATTTCAACTGTCCGATTTTATCGGACAGTTCACTTCCTTCTTCAGACAACTTCTTCTTTAAATCATTCCAATATTTTCTTGGTCGATCTGATTCCGTCAATACTTCCACAATATCCACAACTGAAAAATACCATTCCTCTTCCTCGGCATTCCAGACATAGCGAATCTTTTTGTTTTCAAATAGTTTGAGATTGTTTTGAGATTTTTCCATACCTTTTCCTCATGAGACATTTGATTTTCAGCGCCTATCCAACCCTCGGCCTGAATTATGGTAAAGAAAAACGAAGATAAATTAATTACAAGAATCGTGATTAACACGATATTTTAATAACCGTACATACTAATAAATGCATTTTTGTCGTTGGAAGAGTTCTTCTGTACAGCAGACTTTACAATATAAATATAATAAAAAAGGAGATTTCAAGTCAATTGAAATCTCCTTTTCCTTTTCTGCGGTGGTTTCGATACGCCCTTCGGGCTACTCAACCACCGGATATATAGATCCTGAAACAAGTTCAGGATGACGTTTTCTTTATCTCGCGAGATACTCGTTTATTCCCGCAGCAGCCTTACGGCCTTCGCCCATGGCGAGGATTACTGTTGCGGCACCGAGGACGATGTCACCGCCGGCCCATACCTTTACGTGGTGGGTAGCCTGCTTTTCGTCTACGAGGATGTGGCCGCGCTTGTCGGCGTCGAGGCCTGGAGTTGTACTTACGAGGAGTGGGTTTGAACCGTTTCCGAGAGCTACAATCATTGCGTCGCAAGGAACGTCGTGCTCAGAACCTGGGATAGGTACTGGAGAGCGGCGGCCTGATTCGTCCGGTTCACCGAGTTCGTAGCTGAGACAGCGTACGCCTACAACCTTGCCTTCTTCGTTACCGAGTACTTCTACAGGGTTTTCGAGGAAGCGGAAGTTTACGCCTTCTTCTTCTGCGTGGCCAATCTCTTCGAGACGGGCTGGCATTTCGTTTCTTGTACGGCGGTAAACGACATCAACTGTTTCTGCTCCAAGGCGGAAGGCCATGCGGGCTGCATCCATTGCAACGTTTCCGGCACCACAAACTACTACGTGCTTTGCTTCGTAAATTGGAGTTGCAGCATGATCCTTATCGTAACCTTTCATGAGGTTTGCACGTGTAAGATATTCGTTAGCAGAGAATACACCAATAAGGTTTTCTCCAGGGATGTTTAAGAACTTTGGAAGGCCTGCACCAGTTCCTACGAAAGCGGCATCAAAGCCCTTTTCTGTAAGGAGCTGATCCAGAGTATCTGTACGGCCAACAAGGAAGTTTGTTTCAAACTTTACGCCGATTTTCTTAAGATTTTCAATTTCGTCCTGAACGATTTTCTTTGGAAGACGGAATTCAGGAATACCGTACATCATTACACCACCACACTTGTGGAAGGCTTCGAAAACTGTTACTTCGTGACCGGCACGTGCACAATCTGCAGCAACTGTAAGACCAGCAGGACCAGAACCGATAACTGCAACCTTCTTTCCTGTAGCAGGTGCAACCTCAGGCATTGTTACCTGATTATTTTCGCGTTCCCAGTCTGCAACAAAGCGTTCCAAGCGTCCGATAGAAACAGCCTTTTCAGGGTTTTTCCAAACCTTACCTACAGTACACTTACCTTGGCACTGCTTTTCCTGAGGACAAACACGACCACAAATTGCAGGCAAAAGGCTTGTCTTTTTGATTGTATCAACAGCGGCCTTAAAGTTTTCGTTAGCGATTTCGCGGATAAAGCCCGGAATATCAATATTTACAGGGCAGCCTTCCATACAGAAAGGTTTTGCACACTGAAGACAGCGGTTAGCTTCTACGATTGCCTGTTCCTTGCTGAAACCAAGAGCAACCTCGTCCATCTGGCGGGCACGAAGCTTTGGATCACGGGCAGGCATTTCCATCTGAGGAATGGCATTGCGGTCTTTAGCAGTGAGCTTGCCGTTAGCCTTAATCAAATCATTAATTTTATTTAATTCTTCTTGTACGTTAATCATAATAATCTCCTGATGATGATTTCGATACGGCCTTCGGCCTACTCAATCACCGGTGGTCAAGTGTCACGGACTACTCAATCACCGGTGGTCAAGTGTCACGGACTACTCAATCACCGGTGGTTGAGTGTCACGGACTACTCAGTCACCGGTGGTTGAGTGCCGCGAAGCGGTGTATCGAAACCACCGGACGTCTACTTCTCAATACCTAAACCAATCTTGCACTTGTGGAAATCTTCCTGCTCGCGTGGCTTGAAAGACTTCATACGCATCATCATGTTGTCCCAGTCTACAATGTGAGCATCGAACTCAGGGCCGTCTACACAAACGAACTTTGTTTCTCCGCCAACAGATACACGACAGCCACCGCACATTCCGGTTCCGTCAATCATAATTGTGTTCAAAGAAACTGTAGTCTTAACGCCGTACTCCTTAGTTGTAGCGGCACAGAACTTCATCATGATTGGAGGGCCGATTGCAATAACCTCAGCAGGAGGGCACTGGCTTTCACACATTTCCTTTACAGGAACAGTTGATACACCCTGTCGGCCGGCAGAACCATCATCAGTCATAATGATAACTTCGTCTGCAAGAGCCTTCATTTCATCAACATAAATAAGAAGATCTTTATTACGTGCACAAATAACCATGATTACCTTGTTACCAATAGCCTTGTGAGCCTGAACGATTGGGTAACATGGAGCAACACCAAAACCACCACCAACAACAAGTACAGGGCGGTCATATTTTTCGATTTTAGATGGATTACCAAGAGGACCGAGCACAGCAGGAAGTTCTTCACCAGCCTCTTTCAAAGAAAGTTTCAAAGTAGATGCACCAACAGCCTGGAAAACAAGAGCAATCCAGCCCTCTTCGGCATTTGCATCAGCTATTGTAAGCGGAATGCGCTCACCAAAGTCCAGATCAACCTGAACTATAACAAACTGTCCTGCCTTGCGGTTGCGTGCAATTTCAGGAGCAGTAACCTTCATATAAAATACACCGGCAGAAAGCTGTTTTTTTTCAATAATTTTAAACATCTTCAGTCCTCTTAAAAAACAAATAGTAAATTATTTTATAATATGGGGGGATTTGAGTCAATTACGCAATGGATTCTAAATGCCGGAGATTCTAAGGTTGGACTCGGAGCAAAAAAAATAGCCCAAACAAGGCTAAAATCGAAGAAACGTTAAAAAAAGAGTTGCAACAGCAACTCTTTTTAGTTTCATCATGATAATGCCTCAAGCGGCGAGACTAGCGAGCCGCCTATGCATTTAGAATCCTACAGTTACGTAGGCATAGGCGCCTGCTCCAGCTCCAACAAAACTCTTTTTAAAGCTGGCTGATTGAACTGTTGCTCCCACATCAAGCTGAACAAATCTGACATTAACTGTCATTCCTAGACCATGAGCAAATACCTGATCCATGTATTGTGTAAAAAGCCCTACTTTTAAGATAGAAAACAAGTTGAGTGTAGCTCCAAGCTGATATTCCATATAGAAAAGAGAAGCTTCTGTAAATGGTTTTCGAATTCCAAAACCAGCTCCTGCATTAAGTTCAATCAACTTTCCAAAAAGCTTTGTGTCTACATAAGCAAAAAACTTGATAGGACGATTAATCCAAACCTCTTCTTCAATTCCTCTGTCAACTTTTGGATCTGCGAACTGAAATTCTTTGTTTCCTATTTCGAGTATTGTCGATTCAAAGGCAAAACTTGAAGTAATTGAATATTTTTTGTTTAAGCGACCTGGAATAATTGGCACTCGTGCGTCTGCACCAATACAAAATGTTTCAGTAAATGGAAAACTAAGAGAACCGGCAAGGTCAAAGCCATATCCTGCATACAGGGTATTCTCTAAAGCTGCAGTATTTACCGCAATCTTACCATCTTTCATTGTCAAATCAAGAGTGGTATAAACTGCCATATTCAAATCTGAGTGGATCTTCATAGTACCATCTGCTTCATTTGTAAAAACAACGGATCCACCACTATTATTGATTGTAAGAACAGGAATGAATACTGTCGGTTTTACATGAAGTCTGAATTTTTTGAAGTTAAAACCAACATTTGCCTGAACATATGTAAATATTTCAGCATTTTCCTTTATTTCTGCAATTAAAGGTTGACCTATATTATTTCCGAATCCAAGAAAATCAATAAGGCTCTTATTGATATCCATGCGCTGAAAAAAATCTACACCAGTTGAAAATCCAAGAGAAAGACTTTTAATATTTAAATTCATTTCAAGCGAAGGACTTGCATTTGCAAGAATACTGATACCAGTATCCGGACATTCTTCAGCAAGCTTATGCAAATCAATAACAAGCTCCTTTTTCATGAATTCATTAGCTGAAAAAAGATTATTTGAAATTCCTGCATCTGCACCAATCTTTACTTCAAGAAAACGGTTTTTTGAAAAAAAGTTTTCTGCAAAAACAGACAGGCTTAAACATACAAATATCAGTAAAAATACAAGCTTTTTCATAAACACGCCTCCCTAAAATAATTTAATAGTACCGTCTGTAATAAGATTTATCATCAAACTCATATTAAAGGTTCTGTTTCTAGGTACTGAAAAAACTGAATCTTTCTGTATAGTTATCTGTAAATTAGGGCGCAGAGGAAATGTATCTATCATCTTATGTATATCATCATAATTTAGTGTTATATTTCCACCTTCAAGTACATAATCCTTATAACTATTATCCCCAATCATATCTATACTGAAAATAATACCAGGCTCTGCAACAAACGGTAATGATGCTGTAGAATAAATCAAAGATGCACTTCTTATAACATCTATATATTGTTGCTTATCTGCCAATCCAGTTGCTTCAGTACGCCCGAAAATGTCTGAATTGTCCTCTTCTGTTTCATCTGACTGAACAAATTTTCGTATATCAAGAAAAATATCGTCTGTTACTTTAAATTGAATTGGAAGTGCAAGAACTGCATATACAACAATCTTCGCATTGCTTCCCATAAGCTGTTCTTTTGTAAGCTCTCCCTTAAGTGAAATATCATAGTTGATACAAGCCTGTGAAGTTTCCTGAGGAACATTAATTGCATTATTCATGAAATCTGCAATATTCATATTCACCGTTGATTTTTCCAATGCAAGATCAGAAACAACAGTTAAAGAATCTTCTTCTATTATTAATTCTGGAAGAAGTGTTTGTTCCAGGCTCTGTTTTCCTATTGCACTACCAGCAATATAACAATCATACTCAGGAGAAATTGAATTTTTTGATTCATCTCCATAATACATCTTCAAAGTTGCATCAGCAGAAAGCCCGCCACCTGTATAACAATAGATATAAGCTGGAATTGTGCAGAATTGAATTGAAGAAAACTCTTCACCCATTGATTCTTTTACAGATGACAAGATTGTAGTAGGGTTAAAATCAAAACTTTCTGAACCAGACACAGTCAGTGGTGGGATTCCTGCAGGAAGGCTATCAAGATTAATGGAAATTCCTGCCGGACAATTTTGTAGAAAAGCATTGAATACAGCATTATCCTTAACAATTTCGTGAAGATCTTTTTCAAAAACCTTCATTGTAATTAGAAACTGCTGAACTTTAGTATCTTTTTTTTGTGGGAAATAATCATAGATTTTAACATCTTCATTATCTGTAGCAAGGATTGTCTTAAAATCAAGTTCTTCATCAAGACTTTTTTCCAAAGCTCCAAATGAGAAATTATAAATGGCGTTTGTTTTTACAGAAACCTTCTCTGGCATTTCCCAGGAACATCCAGAAAAGAGAAGGAATATACTTACCAGCGACAACAAAGCTGATGCTTTTTTCATAAAACACCTCCTAAAAACATACGATATCAAACTCTCTAACTTTTTCGGAATTTTTTAGAAAGGACTTTTTTTATATTATTAACTAAATTATCAATAAATCCTAAGAATTATAACACGGAAGTTTTTAAAAGTAAACCTTCAAGGTTTTAAACACTTCCGTGTTAATTTTTTGTTACAATAATTATTTTTTATTATTGAAGAATGCTGCAAACGGATTGTAGCTCATTCCATCGTCACTGCCCGAGTTGTAAGACTGGCTGCGGCGAGAATCTCGATTGTCGTCGCGGTGGTTGAGCTTGTCGAAACCACCATTATTGGAGTTTCCAGCTCCCTTCTTTACAACAACTACGCGGCGGCCTGTGCCATTTCCACTGCCTGAAGCGCCATCGCGTGGACTATCTCGGCGAACACTGCTCTTCTGCCCTGTTCCGGCACGACTTGCGGCATCACTCTTAAGGGAAAGGGCGATGCGGCGGCGGTCTCGGTCCAGTTCAATAATTGTAAATTCGTGAACATCACCGACTTTTACAACGTCCATTGGGTTTTCTACGAAGCTGTCTGAAAGCTCACTCAGGTGAACCAAGCCAGTTTCATGCAATCCAATATCAACAAAGGCACCAAAATCTACTACGTTTTTGATTTTTCCGGTTACCTTCATGCCTTCCTTGAGGTCTTCGAACTGCAAAACGCCCTTCTGCATGATTGGAGCAGGATAGCCGTCGCGAGGGTCGCGGTTTGGCTTCTGAAGCTCGTCTACAATGTCGCGGACTGTTGTTTCGCCGATGTTATATTTTTCTGCAAGCTTTTTAATGAGGTCTGCAGGAACCTTTTCTTTCTTCTGAATATATGGAAGAACTTCGCGGGCTGCTTCATAATTTTCCGGGTGAACCCAGGTATTGTCCAGCGGGTCAGAGCTTTCTGCAATCTTTAAGAAGCCGGCGCACTGCTCAAAGGCCTTTGGTCCAAGCCCCGGAACATTTTTGAGGTCTTCCCGACTCTTGATTTTGCCGTTCTGGTCGCGGTAGGCAACAATTTTCTTTGCTGTTGTGGCATTGATGCCCGAAACGTACTTCAAAAGCGAGTACGACGCCGTATTGAGGTTTACCCCAACGTTATTTACAACCGAACCTACAACTTCATCAAGCTGTTCAGCAAGCTTTTTCTGATTTACATCGTGCTGATAAAGGCCAACACCAATTGCCTTAGGGTCGATTTTTACGAGTTCGCTGAGTGGGTCCTGCAGACGGCGGCCCATGCTGATGGCACCACGGATTGTAAGGTCCAGATCAGGGAATTCTTCGCGGGCAATATCACTTGCAGAGTAAACAGAAGCTCCGGACTCATCAACTACTGTGTAAACTACATCATTATAATTATCGCTGATAACCTTGCTAACGATTGCCTGAACTTCCTGACTTCCGGTTCCGTTTCCAACAGCAACAACCTGAATGTCGTACTTGTCGATGGCGTCGTTAATCATTTTGTAAGAGCCGTCCGGGTCTGTAACCTGGAAAAACTTAAAGTAGCCAAGGTACTTACCTGTTTCGTCGAGGGCGGCACACTTTGTACCGGTACGAATACCAGGGTCAACACCAAGAACACGGCTTCCCTTAATAGGCTGGGTCATCAAAAGGTTTTTGAGATTTTCGCTGAAAATACCGATTCCGTGAACATCGGCCTCGTCTGCTTCGTCACTGCGGATTTCGCGAACAACAGCTGGCGACAAAAGACGCACAACTCCGTCTTCAATAGCGTCTTTATGATAGTTATTGTGGATGTCTGCGCGACGCTGCAGATCAGCAATAGCGGCATCAACATCAACATCAATTGTAACTTCCAGGGCACCTTCGCGCTCGCCGCGGTTAATTGCGAGAATGCGGTGAGGCTTAACCTCGTTCAAAGGCTCTGAGTAATCCCAGTACATTTTGTAGGTAGATGTGTTTTCTGCAACAGTTGCATCCTGTCCCTCAGGAACAATACCCTTTGTCTTGATTGTACCGGTTCTCATATAAAGGTCGTGAACAGCTTCGCGGTTAGAAGTTTCCTGGCTGACACGCTCCGCAATGATGTCTTTTGCTCCGGCGAGGGCGTCTGCAGCCGATTCAACGTTGAGCGCGCTGTCCTCATTATCAGTTTTAATAAACTTTTCAGCTTCTTTTTCAACCGCGCCATCATCATGGTCTGCAAGAATAAAATCAGCCAGAGGCTCAAGGCCTTTTTCTGCGGCAACCATACCGCGGGTCTTCTTCTTTTTCTTGAAGGGAGCCCAAAGGTCTTCGAGGGCAGTCATTGTAGTAGCAGACATAACCGCATTGTACAAAGTCTCAGTAAGTTTTCCCTGAGCAAAAATGCCTTTTACAATTTCAAGGCGACGGTCTTCAAGGTTATGATATGATTTATAGAGGTGGTCACAGTCGCGAACCTGAACCTCATCAAGATTGTCATGCTTTTCCTTGCGGTAACGGCTGATGAATGGGATTGTACATCCTTCCTCAACCAAGCTGATAACTGCACTCACCTGCTGCACGCGGATATTAAGCTCTTCCGCGATTTTTTTCATAATTTCCACTTCATTAACTGAAAGTGCGTCGATAGTTTCTTGTGTAAATTCCATAGTGGGAGTTATTCTAGTGAAAAAAAGATTGTCGGGTCAACCCCGACAACCTTATGTGCGTAATAGATTTTTTAGTCTTTCTTTTACATAATGTTAAAGAATATTATCATCTACACTCTTTAATTCATCTACTGCTTCCTGCTCATTTACCTTAGCATACATTTGATCCAGAATTGCATTACAATTGACCGAAAGAAGTTTATACAAAGCAGGAATTAAAAGCCCGCGGGTTCTATCATCAAGTCCATTTTGACCAGCTGAATTTACAAAAGCAAATACGTAAAGCATATCACCGTTTACAGGACGTTCCATTACAAGAACTGCATCTGAACGGAAAAGAAAACCTCGGATATTGAAATGAACATCTGCAATTTTCTCGTAAAGCTTTATTTCGAGTCCTACACCACTAACCAGAATTGTAAAATGCGAAAGACTTATGTCCTGCAAGGTACCAGTAATAGAATCCTTATGAGGTCCATATTCGTAAGTATAAGTACAGGAAGAAGAACAAAGTGCCCGGATTGTTTTTCTACGTCCCTGAGCCTGATTTGCATACAAAATCTTTCCAATTAACTCAAAATTTTGCGCTTTCTGATACTCAAGCTGAATACAACCGCATCGAATTCCCATTTCATAAAGGTATTTACGCTCCAAAACCTGTTTTTCAAGCTTTGTCTGACGTTTTGTATACATTATTCCTACAGAAGTGGCATTATTATTTTCATGGATATAATCATATATAAAATCACCCCAGTTAAAATCAGGAAGATTGAGATTATAATCAATATTAAAGAAAATTATCAAATCCTTAAAAAGAGATGTAATTACTTTGACTTTCTTTTGAATATTAACACGTTTATCAAAAGGCACATAGTAACATTCGTAGCCAATAGCAAAATAATCTTCAAGATAAGATTCTGGCATCAAAGATGTATCCGGTAAAATGAAAAAGGTTTTTCTTCCTGTTACAATATCGTTGACTGAAATTCCCAAGTTGCTGTCCTCTTCAATCGTTAATTATAAAGTATAAATAAAAAAAAACAACTTTTTTTTAATAAGTCGGCAAGCACAGCTTGCCTCTGAGCCATTCTTTCGATGAACCTAAAGCAACCCTTACAGCTTGCTTTTTAACGGTTCTTCGATTATAGGCTTAAATGAAGTGAGTTATCGAATGGTGCTCTATATTCTTGGTTTTTACTGCAACAATATAAGTTCCTACCATTGCTGTAAGTGTATCAAATAATGCGGCAAATGAACAGATTATTACAGAAGCCGGCTTTAAAAGAAGGAAACTTGTTTCAAAACCACGGGCATACTTTGAGCACAAAATTGTAAGCAGAACAAATGCCCCGCCAGAAGGAATGCCCCCCAGCAGAAATGAAAGTCCAAATGAAAGTCCAAAAATCCAGAGAATATCTGACATTGGAATGCTTAAACTTGAATAAGAACGCCATATTAAGATAAATGAAACGGTAGTTACAAGAGCAGAACCGCCGCGGGCGAATATTGCAAATAATGGATAAGTAAAACCACGGCAACGACGACGGATTCCTAGACTATCGCGCAAGTGACGGTTAGCCAGAGGAATTACAAGATTTGAATCTCCACCAAAGAATGAAAGTATAAGCGGTGCAATACTTGCAAAAAGGACTTTGTATGGATGCGGGTCATGGCACACGAAATGCAGGATAATAGGATAAATAATTCCGGCCACAACAATAAAATCAACAATGAACATTATAATCATCGGAGTATAAATCCCTGGTTCAATTACATTGCGGAAATCCATTGTCCAGTAGCATACAATAGCAATACACAGAATAGACATAATTTCTGTAAAAAATGCGGCAATATTGTAAAAAAGATTTGAAAAAGAATCTGAAATAACAAAAACAGGCTTAAAAGTTGTTTCTTCTGAAGCACTTTCCCAACCGATTATAAATGCAAAAATCAGACAAACCAGAAGAAAAGACCCCTCCATCACAGCCCCGAATCCAGAATATGGAAAAAGAGAAAGAATCAGTCCTTTAACATTCAGATTAAAAGCCTCTGTAGCAACATCTACCGTAATAGGAATACGTGGAAGCTTAACAAGAAGAATTGAAATAAGGCCTATCAGGGTCAGAATAAGCGATGATGCAACTATAATGAGCACTGTAAGCCAGGTAGTTTTTAACAGGAGTTTGGAAGTTCTGAGCTTGCTTACCGCAACAATAGCACTCGTAAAAAGCAGAGGAACTACAACGTATCTTCCTATTCTGATAAAAAGTTCTGTAAGGAACGAAACTGCGTTTGCAAAAGCAGCATTTTCTGCAGGAAGAATAAAAGCCGCAAGCACACCTAAGGCAACACCTATTAAATATTTAATCCAAACTTTCATAGTTAGTCATTATAACATACTATGGATTGCAATGCCATAGTGTGTTATAATTGAGTTATGTCTAACACGCTGTTTATTGGAAAGGATTTGCCGGATGGACTTAGCTTTGCAGAAGCCCTGGCAGATTCTGGACGCTCGGTTTTTAGCACGGCAAAATCCGAAGCTGATGCTTCAAAATTTGAATCTGAAAAGATTTTTGCAACAACCTGGAATAAATCATCTGCCGTTTCGGCTCATTCTGTTATTATTCGGGCAGAAACCAAGCTTGAGGCTCTAGATGAAGTGATTTTCTATTTTGATGCTTCGCATTTCTGTTCTCAATTTGAACTAGACCGTACAGAAGATCTTTCTAACGGAATTGATACTATGATCAGCGGCTTTTTATTTTCAACTAATGAACTATTAAAAAGAATTGACCAGTGTAAAGAAAAGATTTCCGTTTTATTCCTTGTCAAAGAATATCCTTCAAAATACGAAATGATTTCTTCAAAAACAGCAGGAATTGTACCTGCAAGTACGATTGTTAGCGCAGCGCAGGCCGCCTTCTGTGCACTTGCTGAAAGCTTTGCAGCAAATGCTGGCGAACGCGATTATCTTTCTGTAGTTCTGGCAAAGTGCACTTTTACAAACGAGCTTTACAAAAATGAAGATGCTATTGCCGACTGGGTTGTTTCTGCACTTAACACCGTTAAAACCCTGAAAAATCCGCAGACGGTAAAACAGGCTTGTACATGGAATAAGGTTGGAGCAAAACTTTCTACCGGCTTTGCTTTATTCCGCTAATTTATGGGAGACTTTATGAACTACGAACTTTATGCTGATTATGCCGTTAGAATTGCAGTGAGCTTTGCATGTGGCTTTTGCCTTGGAATTGAGCGAAAATCACGTCAGCATTCGGTTGGTATAAGAACTCTTGTATTAATCAGTATTTCTTCTTGTTTGCTTTCTATTCTTTCTGTTTACATGGCTGAAGCTTTTAATGTAGAAGGTGATCCTACCCGTATTGCAGCCGGAGTTGCCTCTGGAATCGGCTTTATTGGTGGTGGTGCAATTATGCGCTACGGTCTGAATATCCGTGGACTTACAACTGCCGCAATCATCTTTACCGCTTCGGCAGTTGGTCTTGCCTGTGGTGCTGCCCTTTATGTTCCGGCCCTGCTTACAATGCTGGCACTGGCAATTGTTCTGTTTATTATGAACCGTCTGGAAAAGAAAATCTTCCCTGCTGCTAAATCTAAGCTTTTTACAATTACCTTTTCTGGAACTGATATTCAAAAAGATCTCTTGGCAGAAATTATGCTTCGATACGGCTTTATAATCCATGACATGAATATTGAATATAACAAGCCTGAAAATCAGACTATACTTGTATTTACTACCAAAACTCCAGACAGACTAAGCCTTGTTGATTTTATAAAAGAAATTGAGAATCTGGAAAATTTAGTGAATTTTAAGCTGGATGATAAAGTTGGAGATTGATAGATTGTAACTGGTGGTTTCGATACATTCGCTTCGCGAACACTCAACCACCTGTAATTTCGATACGCCCTACGGGCCACTAACCACCGGTGATTGAGTAGCCCGTAGGGCGTATCGAAATCACCATTCGGATTATTGTCGGGTTACTACAACTGAGTTATCAGCATTGCTGAAAGGAGCTGGAATGTATTTGTCGGCCTTCCAGTCATTTTCCCAGCGACAGCCGTCCAAAAGATAACGGAACTGATATTCTCGGTCTGCAGCAAGGTCAAGACTTACAGAAAAGCTTCCGTCATTTCCAAGGGTAAGGGGGGTGTCTGTACTGCTCCAGCTGTTGAAGTCGCCGGCAAGATTAATTGTCTTTGCTCCCTGAGCAGCTTCTTTTGATACAACAAAGGTAACAGTGCAGGTCTTCTTATCTTTTGAAAAAGATTTTTTTAATGACATTAATAAACTCCTGAGTTTTTACTTTTTCCCCTAACCTTTTGTAGTAAAAATATTGCATTTTTCTTTTTTATGCAATATAGTTATTCAACAATTTATTTACATCTATTATCCGCCGAGTTATCCAAATTGCAGGGCGGACTTCTTCTCGTACGAGAAGAAAAATCTTGCTAAATAGGAGACTAATATGTCTGTCTTATCTAACAATCATTATTTATTTACTTCTGAATCTGTTGGTGAAGGTCACCCGGATAAGCTTTGTGATCAGGTTTCTGATGCAGTTCTCGATTATTGTCTTTCTTTAGACAAGGATGCACACGTTGCCTGTGAATCTTTCTCTACAACTGACTTTTTGATGGTTGGTGGTGAAATCGGCTTCCAGAATATCAAGGTTGATGCTGAATTTACAAAGAAATTCAATGCTCAGGTTGAAAAAATTGCCCGTGGCGTTGCTCTGGATATTGGTTATAATGCTCCTGAAATTGGGCTTGATGGCGCTAACTGTATTTTTATGAACCGCCTTCACGCACAGTCTTCCGACATCAACCAGGGTGTTGTTGGAAAAGGTCTTGATGAATATGAAGGACAGCAGGGTGCCGGCGACCAGGGTATGATGTTTGGTTATGCCTGCAATGAAACTCCAGCTTTTATGCCTGCCCCGGTTTACTATTCACATCAGATTTTGCTTCGCGCTCATGAATTACGCCACTCAGGTAAAATTACATGGCTCCGCCCGGATGCTAAATCTCAGGTAACAATTGAATATGATGAAACCAACAAGCCTTGCCGCATCGACACAGTTGTTGTTTCTCATCAGCATGATCCTGAAGTTGATTATGACACAATCAAGAAGACTATTATAGAAGAAATCATTAAACCTGTTCTTGAACCAACAGGCCTTTTGAAGGGTGACACAAAATACTTTATTAATCCTACAGGAAAGTTCGTAATTGGTGGACCTGATGGAGACTCTGGTCTTACAGGACGCAAAATCATAGTAGATACTTACGGTGGAATGGGTCGCCATGGTGGCGGTGCTTTCTCTGGAAAGGACCCTTCTAAAGTAGACCGTTCAGCAGCTTACATGGCCCGCTACATTGCAAAGAACGTTGTTGCCGCCGGACTTGCAGACCGCGTCGAAGTTGAACTTGCCTATGCAATTGGTGTTCCTTTCCCGGTTTCTATCATGGTTGAAACTTTTGGAACTGAAAAAGCTCCCCGCAACGCAATTGAAGCTGCTGTAGAAAAAGTATTCGACTGTACACCAGCCGGAATCATCAAAACTTTGAACCTTAAACAGCCTATTTACCGCAAGACAGCAAGCTACGGACACTTTGGCCGCGAAGGCTTCCCTTGGGAAAACACAGACAAAGTTGAAGCACTTAAAGCTGCTTTAAAATAGGAAAACAAAAAACGAGGTGACCAAAAAGTATTGTCATGCTGAACCTTTGCAGCACAGCTGCTCGGAGACTCGCTAAAAATAGTCCACTGGACTATTTTTGCCCTGCTACGCAGTGCTGCCCCCTATGTTTCAGCATCTACACCACATCTAGTTCTATAGATTCCGAAACAAGTTCGGAATGACACTAGGATGTATACTTATTGGTCATCCCCTTTCTACTGCTTTTGTTAATTCATACTTTGATTGATAATAACTTAAAGTTGCAATAACTGTTGATGTTAAAAAAAATAAGACCTAATATGTCAGCAGAAATTTTGTTTTTTAAATATTCTTTATACTTGCGATTTAGAATTTAATATATTATTCTGTCCGATATGACGCTTTTATCTGCTCAGGAAATGACTGAAGCCTTTTCTCGCTGGCAAAAACAAAATCCAAAACCTGCTTCAGAATTGAATTATGTAAACCCATTTACTCTGCTGGTGGCTGTGGTGCTTTCTGCACAGGCAACAGACAAGGGAGTAAACAAAGCAACCGGTCCGCTTTTTAAAATTGCCGACACTCCCGAAAAAATGCTTGCTCTTGGTGAAGAAGGGCTTATTTCATATATAAAAACTATAGGTCTTTACAAAAATAAGGCTAAGCATGTGCTTGGACTTTCTAAAAAATTGATTGATGATTATAACAGCGAAGTTCCAGCAACACGAGAAGAACTCATGACTCTGCCGGGAGTTGGACGCAAAACGGCGAATGTAGTTTTAAATGTGATTTTTCATCAGCCGACAATGCCGGTAGATACCCACCTTTTGCGTGTTGCACCTAAAATTGGACTAGCAGAAGGAAATACTCCTGAGGCGGTAGAAAAAAGTCTTCTGGAACGTATTCCATCTGAGTTTTTACATGATGCCCACCACTGGATTTTGTTACACGGCCGTTACGTCTGCACAGCAAGGGCACCTAAATGCGAAGATTGTATAATCTGTGATTTGTGCAAACACAACGGGTAGCGCTGGGAGTGGCCGCGAAGCGGGCCACCGCAGGCGAAGCCGAGGAGGCTGAGCGTCAGCGAACCACGGACATAGCGCCCCGAGCGCAGCGAGGGGACCCGCACTTGAAATCAAAATAAAAGCAAGGTACATTTTAAGAATGAACGAAACACTTAATTCTATTGGAGAAGCAGCTAGCAACGCCGCTAACGATTTATTATTTGATAAAACTGATTCACTATTTAGCTGGATTAAAAGTTTTATTACTTGGGAACATCTTTTTAAGTTTATTGGCTCTGTTTTCATTCTTTTTATAATTGGAATATTTTTCCGCATCATAGCCAAGGCAATCCGCCGTGTTCCTGAATCAAAGCTTCCGGCTCAGAGAAGCACGGTAATTCTCCGCTTTTTGAAATATTGTTTTTATGTAATTGCCGTTTTATATATTTTAAGTCTTTTTGGAATTAATCTTAAAGCCATTTGGGGAGCGGCCGGAATTGCCGGAGTTGCAATCGGTTTTGCAGCACAGACTTCGGTGAGTAATTTGATCAGCGGTTTGTTCGTTTTAACAGAAGGTTCCATTCACGTTGGCGACACGATTATTGTAGGAGACGTTACTGGCATTGTTGATGAAGTAAAGTTGCTTTCAGTTCGTGTTCATACTTATGATAATCAGATGGTTCGTATTCCAAACTCTACTATTATAAACAGTAATCTTACAAATAATTCTTATCACAATAAGCGCCGTCTCACACTCAAAGTTGGAGTAGATTATTCTACAGATATGAGGAAGGCCCTGGAAACTCTGCAGAAAGCTCCTTCTTTATGCCCAACAGTTTTGGAAGATCCGGCACCTGCAGTTTGGTTCGACGGTTTTGACGCCAGCAGTATAAATCTTGTTGTTGCTGTATGGTTTAAGCCGGCAGATTTTCTTCAGACAAAAAATGACCTTTACATTGCGATCAAGCAGGTTCTGGATGAAGCCGGCATTTCCATTCCATTCAACCAGCTGGATGTAAAGATTAAGCAATAGCCTGTCATCCCACGATGGGTTCAGATCCATTACAAGATGCTGAAACAAGTTCAGCATGACCTTATATGACTAATTATTTTGATAAATATGACTGGAGCACTATGCTTTCGCGTTATGCCCCAGCTGATTATGACATTTCCGAATATTTCAATATTCTTTGTCCACGCGACGACTGGCCGCCTTTTCTGGACAAATATCTGAAGCTGCCGGTTCTGCAACGCCTTGCCGGAGTGGGGCTGCTTTGCGGAACCGACTGGACACCTCTTTATAAAAACCGCTTTTATTATTCCCGCCTGGACCACAGCAAGGGGGTTGCCCTTATTGTCTGGCATTTTACTCACGACAAGGCGCAGACAATTGCAGGCCTTCTTCATGATATTTCGACTCCGGTTTTTTCTCATGTTTCTGATTTTAGGAAAGGCGATGCTTTGACACAGACGGCAACGGAAGAACCAACTTCACGGATTATTCGTGGAGATGCCGAACTTGGCCGTCTGCTTGCAGAAGACGGGCTAACCGCCGCCCAGGTTGAAGACTATCACATTTACCCGATTGCAGATAATGAGATTCCACAATTAAGTGCGGACAGGCTGGAATATATGTTTCCGTCTGGAATGGCTCTGGATGGCAGCTGGACAATAGAAGAAATCCGCCGCTGCTATAATGACCTTACGATTTTGAAAAATGAAGAAGGCCGTGATGAACTGGGATTTCGCAGTCTTGAAGTGGCTGAGCTTTACTGCGAGCACTTTTGTATGATAGGGCACATTCTTCAACTGAATGAAAATAAACTTACCCTACAGCTGCTCGGCCAGATTATGAACATGGCAGAAAAGGCAGGCCTACTGAGCGAAAGTGATTTTATGACCTTGAGCGAGCGTGAAGTGATGGAGAGGCTGGACGATTATACTAAACATGACAGTCATACAAAACTTGACCGTCATGGTGAACTTGTTTCAGCATCTATTACATCTTCGGAGCAGAGATTCCGAAACAAGTTCGGAATGACGTCAGAAGATGACAAATTATGTAGATACTACAAAACCTTCCGCACAATGACAAAAATTGAACATACAAATGAAGCGCTGCCAGAAAATGAATACTTCTGTGTGAATCTGAAAGTTAAGCAGAGATATATTAATCCTCTGGTGGTTGCACAGAATTCTGCGGTGGTTTCGACAGACTCAACCAACGTAAAATCTGTTCGACTTTCCGATATCTCCGAAAAGGCCCGTAGAATCATAGAAGATTTCAAAAGCTACTCCGATACTCCCTACGGTTGCGTCAAACTCCTTTAATCACTAGAATAAAGCCATGATTGAATTAACAAGTAAACAGAGAAAGAATCTTGAAAAACTTGCCCACGACCTTCAGCCGGTTGTAATTGTTGGCGGTGCGGGCGTAACAGACGGCGTTATTTCTATGGTAGACAATTCCCTCGCCGCACACGAACTGATCAAAGTAAAATTCAATGAATACAAAGACGAAATCCGCGACCTCACAACAGAACTCTGCGAAAAAACTGATGCAACTCTTGTTCGCATTATAGGCTTTACAGTAATCCTTTTCCGCGAAGCAGAAGAGGAAGAAGACAGAAAGATTAAGCTGTAGATCTTGAAACAAGTTCAGGATGACGCTATCTTGCCGAATGCCCAGCGAACTATTGCGAGAGCATACCTCATCTGACTTTCAGGCATAAAAATATAATGCTTTTGTTCGCCTTCTTCACCAGCAACAGTAAGCTGCATAACACTGTTTGAAACAGAAAGTACGGCGGAAAGACTCGAAAGTGGGATTTCCTTTGTACCTGTTTTTGAAAAGATTACAGTCCGCTTGTCTGTAACAACAAAATCACCTTCATTGTCTTTTTGAGTTGTTTCTGTTGCATAAAGAATTCTTTCACCCGGATTTGTTTTGAGACGGAGAAAATGAACCATAGGAATTTTTGCATCTTCGGTCAGAGGAAGCTTATAGAGATTTGTATCTACATAAGGATTTTCATAATCAGATTTTTTTCCGGCTGCACGGAAATTACGCCACAAGACAAGAATCAAAATTATAAAGAAGAAAAGGAAAACGTAAAAGCTTCGGCCAAGTACACGGCCACCCTGTTTTTTAACTGAACGGGGAAGGCGTTCTTCATCGGGATTTTCAGCAGACTTTTCGGAGTTTTGTTTTTTATCTGAAACTGGTGAAATCTTTTTTTCTTTTTTATTTGGACGTCCCGGGCTGGCTGGAGCATCGTAAGCTGTTTCGCCACCTTTGTATTTAAATGGAAGAGAAACTCCGCCTTTATTGTAAGAAGGCTCTAACAAAAGCACAAAAGCTACGATTGCAATGTAAAGAAGGGAGCCGGCTCCGGTGATTATGCTTTTTCGTTTTTTCTTCCAGGCAGTCATAAACCACATCAGGGCAAGACCAAGTGGAATAAGGACGATACTACAAAAACAAATTATTGTAATGATTGAAAGGACTTTATCTCTTTGCATTCGAAATCAACTCCAAATGTATACTTTAAATTATCTGTATTCATTATATCAGATGGGGTTCCGAAAAGCACGGATTTTTTATTGCTGCCGGAGGTCTCTGAATTCTTAGAAGTGTCCGGTGCCGCTGAAGTTGAAGACGCAGGTGGCAGCAACAGGATTTTGTCGGCAAAGCGGGCTGCTAAGTTGATGTCGTGGACGGCCGCGAGAACTCCGAGATTTTTCTTGTGGGCGGTGTCGCGAAGCAGCTTCATAAGATGCGGTTCGTAAACATAGTCGAGGTTTGCGGCCGGCTCGTCGAGGAGAAGAAAATGAGGAGTCTGTGCGAGGGCTCGGGCAAGGCGAACTTTCTGAAACTCACCACCGGAAAGTTCGTGGATATAGCGTTGTGAAAAATCTGAAAGGCCGAGTTCGCCTAAAACTCCGTCCACCACTTCGTAATCCGCCGCCGCGTAATGTCCTCCATTACTATGCGCATATCGTCCCTGAAGAACATAATCTCTGACAAGGAAATTCCATTCTGAATATTCGTTTTGCTGCAGATAGGCAATGAGTTTTGCAAGTTCCAGGCGAGGTGGTTTCGATACACGCCGCTTTGCGACGTACTCAACCACCATAGTTTCCAAAGCATCGTATCGAAACCACACAACTTGCCCGGAAGCTTTAAGTCCTGCTTCAGCAACTCCAGCCATAGTGCTTAACAAAGTTGATTTACCAGCCCCATTAGGCCCGCAGAGGCATATAAAGTCTCCTTGTATTAAACTAAAACTAACATCAGATAAAACCGTTTTATCGCCATAAGAGGCAGAAAGATTTGAAACACGGAGTTCTCCGGTAGTTGAGCAATCCGAAGATCCTATCGAAACGACACTTTTATTCTTACGAATCATTTCCGCCTCCCGAGACAAAGTGCCAGAAAGAAAGGCACTCCAAGAATTGAAGTGATGATTCCCGCTGGAAGCTCTCCCGGTGCAATCACCACTCTGGCAAAGGTATCTGAAAGCAGCAAAAGAGTTGCTCCAAAAATCATACTGAAAGGAAGAAGGGTTCTTGCGCGAGGGCCTAGAAATTTTCTCACGATGTGCGGAGCAATCAAACCAACAAAGCCGATTGTTCCGCCCGCACAAACGGCGCAGCTTACCGCAAGAGATCCGCATAAAAGAACGAGCACACGCAGACGGTCTACTTCAACGCCAAGAGCAGCTGCAGATTTTTCACCACCTGTAAGAAGATCCAAAGGTCGTACCACACAGAACATCAATACTATAGATACCGCTGCCGGTACAGCAATAAAAAACAGCTCATTCCAGCCGCGTCCATTAAAGCTTCCCAAAATCCAGGTATAAATAGAATGAAGTTCTTTGTTACAGGTAAGAAGCAGCATTGAGCTGAGAGACGAATAAAGAGTTCCAAGTGCCGTACCGCAAAGTAACAGCATAACAGAAGAAGCCTTACCTCTGCGACTAAAGGCCAGAGAAGTAACAAGCACGCCCGCCCCCAGTGCACCGGCAAAGGCACAAAGATTCACAGGCGAAATAAAAGCACCAAGTCCACCCCGGCCAGTCAAAGCCATCACCCCAGGAACAATACTTGCAATAACTGCGCCAAGTGTAGCCCCGGAAGAGATTCCCATAATGCCGGGTTCAGCCAGCGGGTTACGAAAAAAAAGCTGGAAAACAGCGCCGCTTCCGCCCAGTAAAAGGCCTGTAATAAAAACAAGCAGCACGCGGGGAAGGCGCAGTTGCCATAAAATGATATTTTCAAATTTATCTCCCTGCCCAAATACAGCCGCAAGGCTTACTTTTTCTGCGCCAAGCATAAGAGCTAGAATCACAGAAATTGCCAAGAGGATGGGAGAAATGATTTTCCAGAAAAAAGAGAGTTTATGTGTCACCCCGAACCTATTTCGGGGTCTATAAAAAGATGCTGAAACAAGTTCAGCATGACTTGACTTCTTAGGCAAAATATCTTCCTTCTATTTCAACAATTCAGAAAGTTCCAGAACTACATCCGCAACGCGTGGACCTGGCCGTGTGTAAACGTTATCATCTACAACTAAAACGCGGTTACCTTTTACTGCAGGGATTTCTGCCCAGCCATTACGAAGTCCAACTGCATCAGCCGCCATTCCAGTGCTGGCCGGAATCAGAATAACTGCAGGCTGGCGTGAAATTATAGACTCTTCACTTACCATAGGATAAGTATCAGGTAAATCAGAAAAAATATTTTCGCCACCGGCAGCCTTGATTACATCATTAATAAAAGAAGAGGCACCCGCAGACATATAAGGAGCATTCCAGACTTCCCAGTAAACCTTTACGGGAGAGTCAGAGTTTGCAGGCCCACCCTTGTGAGCCGATGCAACAGCCTTCTTCAATTTTGTTTCCATACCGTCTACAACTTTTGCAGCCTCTTTTTCGTGGCCGGTAATTTTACCAACTTCAAGAATCTCTTTTTCAACTGAAGCAATAGAATCACCCTTAGAAACATAGTAAGCAATTCCGTTGTCTTCCAGAGTCGCAATCAAAAAGTTGTGCATTCCCTCGGTAAGGTAAACCAGGTCCGGCTTAAAAGACATGATTGTTTCAAGGCTCAAAGTTTTTCCGTCAAAACCACCGACTACAGGCTTAGCCTTAGCCGCCTCCGGAAAATCTGTAAACTCACTTACAGCAGAAACCTGGTCTCCCGCGCCGATTGTAAAAAGAATCTCGGCGGCACTTGGCGACAGGGCAACAATCGATTTAGGATATCCACCTGCTCTGGCCTTAGGCTTACGTGCGTAGATTGCAGAAGCAAGAAACAAAAATATAAATAATGCTGATAAATATTTCTTATTCATATAAAGTCCACTTCAGAAGAGGGGGCTGTCTAAAAAGTATTGTCATGCTGAACTTGTTTCAGCATCTATACTACATTCAGATCTATAGATTCCGAAACAAGTTCGGAATGACACTAGAAGGTAAACTTTTTGGTCACCCCCGACAGTACTCGTTAATGTGACAGTGTCATGCTGCCCCTGAAATTAGTTCGGGGTGACATACCACGTCATGCTGAACTGGTTTCAGCATCTATTTACAGCCCCACTGAGAATAATAAGAATCAAGTTCTTTTTTGATATCATCAGTAATTACCGACTTATCGCCGTTTGTATAAAGCGCATCCACAACATCGCTCATGCTTACAATAGCGCGTGCCGGGAAGCCGTACTTTTCTGTAATTACGTCGAGAGCAGCCTTGTCGCTGTCTGGAGCACGCTCTTCGCGGTTCAGGCTTACAATCTCACCAACAATCTTGATTGCCCCAGGCTGAGTCTCCAGCGCCTTAATTTTCGGATAAACCTCTTCGATTGATTTTCCGCTGGTTGTTACGTCTTCAATAATCACAACACGGTCGCCGTCCTTAATCTTGTAGCCGAGGATTGCGCCCTTATCTGCACCGTGGTCTTTTTCTTCCTTGCGGTCGCAGCAGTATTTAATTTCCTTTCCGTAAAGCTCGCTGTAGGCAACCGCAGTCACAACCGCAAGAGGAATACCCTTGTAAGCAGGTCCAAAGAAAACATCAATGTCATCGCCAAAGTTGTCGTGAATTGCATGAGCATAATATTTTCCAAGCTGAGCAAGCTGCCCGCCGGTCACATAAGCCCCCGCATTCATAAAAAACGGCGACTGTCTTCCACTCTTGAGCGTGAACGACCCGAACTTAAGCACCTCGCAGCGCACCATAAAATCAATAAATTCTTTCTTGTAATTTTCCATGATTTTTATTTTACCGAATTTGGAGGGTTAGATAAAGAAGTTAGCAATAGAAGTGAAGGTCACTAAAAATTTGAGGCATTTTCAAATCCTTTACTTCTTGCAAATTTAAAGAACAGATGAGCGGCCTTTTCTACAAAGTCCTTAAAATATTTCATTTCTTCTTCAGTATAACCATGAACTGTCCATTCATAATCAGGCAAAATACATGTTGCATCCTTAAAACCACCTTCAATAGGAGTCTCTATATAAACCTGCACCTGTTCTTTACCATTATTATTTATAATATCTGAATGAGTAATCTCTGTGTCATCAGGTAATGTCATGTATGGATACATCATATTAACCTCCAGCAATTATAAATTTAGCACAGTTTATTTCAAAAATCCATAGTAGTTTTTGTCCAGAGAACAATATTCCTCTTTGCATCTATTCAAATATGTGAGAAAATAATAACAAGAAACCCAATATGAAGAAATTTATTCTTAGTTTATTTTTTGTAATTTTCGCACTTTTTAATGTTAGTTGAGAAGACCTCCTTCGTCCTGTAATTAGAGATGATATTGATGAGGATGTTAAAAAGATTGAGCAGGCATTAGTTGATTATGTTTTATATCCAGAATTGGTAGAGAGAGGTTTTGATGTTCATCAGTTGGATAATATGAAAATTGATGGTGAGATGTTTGAATATATTGAGTCATTTTTTAGACCAAATATTGAAAAAGGTTGGTTGCCACTTGATAATCATCATGTTTTTCGGATTATAGATGAGAATGGAAAATGGTTTACTGGTAGTAGTTATCATAAGCGTGTTTTGTTTTCAAATGAGTATGGCACAAAAGATGAATTGTTGAAAAAAGGTTATGTTGAAAATGAGACTATGTTTTATTATCCAAGTAATGGTGAAAAAGATTGGAGAATTGGTGAATGGACATGGTTTAATTATAAAGGTGATTGGGCAAGTAGCAATAGTGGAGCAAAATTAAACTTCGATGGAATGAAAGAGATTTATAAAGATTTATATGTTTTGGAAACTAAAAAGTCATATGTAATTAGATTTGATGGAAGAGTTGATAAATATATAAATGAAAATATTAAGTCTATTCCTAAGAAAGACTATTTAATTATTGATTTATTAAATTGTAATGGTGGTTTAATACAAGAGGCACGAAAATTTGCTGAAACTATTAAAGTTTCAAAGGTTAAAAAAATTATAGTTCTTATTGATAATACATCTTCTGCTGGTGAGAGAATTGCAACTTATTTGAAAAATGATAAAAGAATTATTTATATTGGTGAAAATACAAATGGTGTAGTAAGAGGCGTGGACCCAAAAGTTGTTATAAGTGAAAAATCTAAAATAACATTAAAACTTTCAACACGAGATTTTCCTTCTGAAATACCAGAAGGTATCGACCTTCTTCCAAACACTTGGATTGCTAATAATAATGAAATAGATATAATGAAAAATATTTGGAGTATTACTAAGGATTATGAATTAAAAACTTCTAACAAAAAAGTTTTACAAACTTTAGAAGAAATTAAAAAATAAAATAAGGAGAGAGGTTTACCTCTTCCATTCGTCTTCGGTGTGACCTTCCTCAAGCCATTCTGGTGGGCAGTTTGAATGAGCTCCATCATCTCCACCATTAGTACAGCCAGATTGACAACCTGTCGTGCATCCGGTGCATCCAGTGCAAACCTGACAAACATATTAACTATTAATTCAACATTTTTAAACTTGACAACTTGACAAGTTAACCGTATCTTATACTTATGAAACAAATGACAGTTGGTGATTTTAAAGCACATTTTTCCTCAGTTCTCGAAGAGGTTATGCAGGGCGAAGAAATTCAAATTTTGTATGGCCGCCTAAAGAAACCTGTAGCATGTCTTACAAAACCTGCAGAAAAACCGAAACGTAAGAAACGTCCTCTAGGATTATATAATCATTTGGGACCATTATGGGAAGATGAATCGTTTGAAATAACTCCTGAATGGCTTTTTGATAATATGGACGATTTAATGTAGGAGCTACCTTGAAATATTTGATTGATACACACGTTCTTTTATGGGCCATCATGGAATCATATAAAATACCTGAAAAGATTCTTAAATTATTAGAAGATGAATCTAATACCATATTTGTAAGTCCAATAAGTTATTGGGAAATAGCAATTAAACACCAAAATAAAAAAATAAATCTAGGCAAGCTAAACGTTCTTCATATTCCTCATATTGCAGAGCAGTTTAATTTTAACATTCTTAATCCTGAACCTTATGATTATATAAGTATTGGACAAATCCCTCAAAAAGAGAATCATCATGACCCATTTGATCGTATGCTGATTCAACAGGCTATTCGTAATGATTTAGTTTTAATCAGCAAAGATGAAAAGTTCCCGCAATACGAAGAAAACGGGTTGCAGCTTCTGTGGGAATAGAATCTTATGAGTGCAACTTTCTTATTTCCCGACAGTAAAGATTTCTCACCTGATTTCAAAGATGTAGCGCGATATTTGGGCTACAGGCGTGCGACGCCACCCGAGGCTGATGTTTCGGCTCTGATGGAAAAGGCGGCTGGCGAGATGCAGGCGGTTATGAAGGCGCAGGCGGTTTTTGAAATATATGACCTTTCGGTGGTTGAGTGCCGCGACAGCGGTGTATCGAAACCACCTTATGAGCCGGCAAATCAGGTGGTTTCGATACGTCCTTCGGACTACTCAACCACCGTATCATTTGCGGATGTTACACTGCAGTCACGCGACCTGGGCAGAAACTTGTCGGGCTGTTCTCAGGTTGCCCTGCTCGCTACAACTATCGGGCCGCAGGTAGACGCTCTTATCCGCCGTCACAGCTCGCTAGACCCGGTTTATGCCAGCATTCTTCAGGCTACCGGTGCTATGTTTATAGAAGAACTGGTAGATGTAACTAACTCCGAATTAAAAAAAATAGCCGCAGGGCAGGGACTGAAAACGAGACCTCGTTACAGTCCGGGCTACGGCGATGTACCTCTGCAAGTACAGAAGGATTTTTTCCGGCTGCTGCCTTGTACCCGCATAGGATTAACCCTCATGGATACACTCATTATGGCGCCGGAAAAGTCAGTTACGGCTTTTGTCGGAATCGGTGGTTGAGTAGCCCGAAGGCCGTATCGAAACCACCTTATGAACCGACATCTGCGGTGGTTTCGATACACTCGCTTCGCGAGCACTCAACCACCGTATTTGCAGTCTATTTCAGGCAGGAACGGTCCAGACGGTCAAAACCATCTGTAAGCTTGCGGGCAATTTCTACAAGCTTAGCAAGATCTCCTGGGCGGGCACCTTCGATATTAAGCGGCATAACAGGGTCGTGAAGAGACAATCTCAAAAGCATCCAGCCCTGAACGCTTTCACCCTTAAAACTTATTCTGATACCTTCGAATGATTCAGGCATTTCGTATTCTGCTTCAACGGCACGACGCTTAAACTCTGCGAGCACGCTCTGGCCATAAGCCTTAAAATCATCTCCAGAAATCTTAAAGCGATATTCACCTTCTTCAACAAGTGGAGGAAGCTTTTCGATAAGGCTGTCTAGCTTCTTTCCCTGGGCATTGGCCTGAGCCAAAGCAATTACAAGTTTTACTGCAAGGAAGGCACCATCATCAAGGAAGTAGTTATCTTTAAGAGCACCGTGACCAGAAGTTTCCATAGCAAGTGGTGCAACAATACCCTTTGCATTCAATTCCTTCTGCTTATTGATTACGTTCTTGTAACCACGCATGTAACATAGGTGCTTAAGACCAAGCACATCCTGCAAAAAGTATGTAAGACGGTCTGAAGTAACACTGTCTGTAATAATTGTAGAACCAGGATATTCAGGAGCAAGAATAGCAGCTATCATAGCAATGATAGAGTCTCGGTTTACTTCGCTTCCATCACTGAGAACAGCAGACATACGGTCTACATCAGTATCAAAAATCAAACCAAGGTCTGCTTTGTTATTTAAAACGGCGCTACGGATTGCTTCCATTGCCTGTTTGTTTTCCGGGTTAGGAATATGATTTGGGAACATTCCATCCGGCTCAAGAAACTGGCTTCCTGTAGTATCAGCTCCAAGTGGCTGAAGAATCTTATCAACAAAAAATCCTGATGCACCGTTTCCACTATCAACTACAATGTGAAGTCCGCTCAAAGGCTTATCACCTTTGCCAAGACTTGCCAGACCATCAGCAATTTTTCCGCGCAGATAATCAGCATAAATAGTAAGCAGATCCAGTTTTTCAACAGGAGCATTCACCTTTGCCGGATTCAAAAAGCCTGCAAGGTTCAGAATCTCTGTAATATCTTCGTGCTCAAGACCACCGTCAATATCAAAAAATTTAATTCCATTTCGGTTGAAAGGAAGATGGCTGGCTGTAATCATTGCAGAACCATTAAAGTTTGTTTCCGGAAAAACAATCGACATGAACATTGCAGGAGTTGTCGCCATACCACAGTCTACAACTGTAGCACCAGCGCTAATCATTCCTTCAATAAGAGCCTCAGCCAGAGCCGATCCTGTTACACGTGAATCGCGTCCAACACCAAGTCTGAGCGCGGTTGCATCAACATCAAGTTTTTTTGCAAGCCAGCTTACATAAGCACAGCCAATCTGTTTTGCAATCTGCGGAGTGAGGTTTACATTTTCACCTTCAACACCTTCTATGGCAACACCACGGACATCACTTCCGTTTTGAAGTTTCATTAAATCCATAAAAACCTTCCTTTACTTTATAATCAATATTTCAATACGCAAGAATTATGACGCTTTTCGAATAATCCTGCAATGATAAAATGTTTTTTATTTAACATTTTTTTGCATGTTTAATTTTCTTTTCTTCATAAAGATTTTTATCTGCAGCCTTAAGCAAATCCTTGGCTTCTGTTTTAATTGCAAGGTCACCAATCTCGTGACCATAAGTATCATTAATTGTTTTTAAGCCATCAAGGTCACAGAAGAAAACAGAACCTGTCTGCCCGGCTGCTACAGAAACATCAAGCAGCTGCTGACCATACTCGTAAAAACCGCGGCGGTTGAAAAGCTTTACGCAGCCGCCGTCCAGTACTGATACTCATACTGAAAGCGCTCATTATGAGGCGTACTCGTCGTAGATATAATTACGTGAACATCATCCTTATCCTTAAAAAAATCCGTGATGCCATCTTTACGTCCATCGCCAACAGCGCTTTTGAATCCATGTGCTGATCCAATCTTCAAAATTCTTTTTACCAACGAATCTAAAGAATCCAACATTGCCCTAATCTGTTTTCTCACTGATATAATCGGTAAGAAAGTTTCTAATGTTGTTTTACAGCCAAATGAACTTTCCGGAGAAACTAACACAGACAAACAATCAGAGTTTGACATCAACTGTAAAATCGAAGGAAAGGTTGTTAATATTGAGATGCAAGGTCTGAATAAAGATAATCACTTTGGAAGACGAGCAGAGTATCATGTAGCGCATCTCTACAATCATTACGTGACAAAAGGTCTCGACTGGAAGGAAACGCCCAAGGCCTTTCAGATTTCTGTTCTTAATTTCATTTTTGATGATTCTGAGAAAGACTGTATCAGTTATTATCTGATGAGAAATCAAAATAGACGAACTATAGCCAGAATGCTAAACGTCATCTTTATGGAACTACCGAAAATAGAGCCTGTTCCTGATGAAAAGACAATGATTAATGCAGCAGAAAGACGAGGAAGAGCCAATGGTATTCAACAGGTTGCCCGAAATGCTATCAAAGAGGGCCTTTCAACAGAACAGATTGCAAAACTGACAGGGCTTACGGTAGACGAAATAAATAAGCTTAAATAAAAAAAAACACGGCGGTTGAGTGCTTCGCGAAGAGAAGTGTATCGAAACCACCGTGTTTTTTATAATGGTGTGGTGGTTTCGATACAGCTTCTTACGAAGCTTACTCAACCACCGGTGTGGATTTATTTTCCGATGATGTCGCGAGCCAAAATCTTTGCAATGTTTGGACGCTTCTGGAGGTCGCCCTTCAAGCCTTCCTCGCGGGCCTTGTTTACGTAGTTAGGATCCTGGAAGCTGTACTTGAAGTTTGTGTGAACGTCGTAAGTTCCCTTCATAAGAGCGTATGCATCTTCTGTCATTACAAGCTCTTCGTCTGTTGGAATTACGAAAATCTTTGTTTTTGAGTCATCAGCGTGGATGTAGGTTTCTGCGTTACCTGTGAAAGACCATTCATTGCGCTGTGCGTCAATCTTGATGCCGTAGTTTTCAAGACCAGAACAAGCCTTCATACGAGTGATTGGTCCGCGCTCGCCAACACCTGCTGTCCAGATGATTGCGTCTACACGGCCGAGTTCTGCCATGAATGCACCGATGTACTTCTTAATGCGGAGAGCTTCCATTTCGATAGAAAGCTGACAGAGCTTGTCGCCCTTTGCAGCGTCGATTTCAATATCGCGGCGGTCTGAATATTTTCCTGTGATACCAAGACAACCACACTTTTTGTTGAGTGCCTTATCCATTTCGTCAGCGCTCATACCAGTTTTGCGCATAATGTAGAATGGAAGAGCCGGGTCGAGATCTCCGGAACGAGTTCCCATTACAAGACCTTCGAGAGGAGTAATACCCATTGTTGTATCGTAACAAACGCCATTCTTTACGGCACACATAGAAGAACCGTTTCCGATATGGCAGATGATAAGGTTGCAGTCTTTTGGATCTTTTCCAAGGAGAACTGCAGCACGCTTTGCTGTGTAAAGGAATGAAGTTCCGTGGAAACCGTAGCGGCGGGCAGCGTACTTCTCGTACCATTCGCGTGGAATTGCATACTGGAAAGTTTCTTCCGGCATTGTCTGGTGCCATGCTGTATCCATGATTGCTGAGTGAGGAACGTTTGGCATTACCTTCTGAGCAGCTTCAATGCCCATGATGTTAGCTGGCATGTGGAGAGGTCCAAGGTCTACTACCTCGCGGAAACCGTTGAGAACTTCCGGAGTGATAAGAACAGACTTTGTGAACTTTTCGCCACCATGAAGTACGCGGTGACCAACAGCTCCAATTTCTTCCATAGATTTGATTACACCAACCTCAGGGTCAGTGATTTCTTTAATGATAAGTTCGATTGCTTCTTTGTGAGTTGGACAAGGGCTTTCGATTCCTGTTTTCTTTCCCTTAGCCTTGTGAGTAATGCAGCTTCCTTCAATTCCGATGCGCTCCACAACACCGTTAGCCATTACTTCTTTGTTGTCCCAGTCATAAACCTGATACTTTGCAGATGATGAACCGCAGTTCAATGTTAAAATAACCATAGTAGTTTCCTATATAAAAAGAATTGATAGAATGAGGGTGGATGTCCGTCGGGTTGCTGAATGCAGCTTGGCAGGCAGGCACTCAAAAGAATGTTATAATTATAGAAGTAATACGTACAATTTTCAATCACTGAACAGCCTGCCTTCAGGGGTTCCGCATTATAAACAAAAATCCCGAATTTTTGGCTCCCAGTCACGGTTGCGTGATTCAAAACCGCGCAATAATGCGCTACACGCTTTTTGTGGTATAGAAACTATTGAACTGCCGCTTCGCAGCAGCCACAAAAAGAGTGTTTTTGAACCACGCCCCGCTCCTTCGCGCCAACATTACGGATAAGCGTTTATAATGCGGAAGCCCTGAGCCTGCCTTGATACCGCCCAGATAATATGGTAAATTTTCTATGAAGACTAAGAGGATAAATATGCAGAAAAAAACATTTTCTTGTATCGTAATCAATGGAAAATTTCTGGAACAGAAAATAACAGGCGTTCAGCGCTTTGCCTGGGAAGTTACAAAAAAGCTTGATGAACAGGCCTCTCAATTCGGATTAAAGGTTTACCTTGCAATTTCTCCGGCTGTAAAAAATTCAGCTCTCCCGGATTTGAAAAATATTGAAATCATTACCGTTGGAAAATCAAAGGGAATCCGCTGGGAACAGATTCATCTTGCAAAATTTATCAGAAAGAATAATGCACTTGGACTTCATTTTTGTAATGCCGTTCCTTTTTTTGCCCCAAAAGGAATTGCAGCCCTTCACGACATTTCGTATAAAGTAAATCCGGAATTTGTTACTACAACAAAGCATAAAATAATCAGAATATGGCATTTGATTCAGCAGAGAGCCTGCGCAAAGAAAACTCTTGCAGTACTCACGGTAAGCGAATTCAGCCGAAATCAGATTTCTGAAGTTTATAAAATTCCTAAAGAAAAAATAACCGTTGTTTACAACGGCTGGCAGCATTTTAATGGAAACATTCCCGATGAACCTATAGAAAAAGATTTTCCTTTCCTTCATCAAAAAGATTTTTATTACTGCATGGCAACCCTCGCTAAAAATAAAAACTTTGAATGGATAAAAAAAGCAGCCGCATTTAATCCGCAGTCAACTTTTGCTGTTGCCGGTCACCTGGATTTTAAAAAGCATGCTGTAAATTTTACAGAAGCAGATCTTCCAAAGAATCTTCATTACCTTGGCTATGTAAGTGATGAACAGGCAAAACGTCTTATGAAAAACTGCAAGGCTTTTCTATTCCCTTCTCTTTACGAGGGCTTTGGACTTCCACCACTTGAAGCAATGTCTATGGGTGCCCCTGCAATCTGTTCTAATGCCGCAAGTTTACCTGAAATTTATAAGGATAGTGCCCATTACATAGACCCTTACAACGCAGAAATCAATTTGGACGAGCTTTTGACGCAACCGGTTTCCGACCCAAAGGAAATTTTAGCCTTCTACAGCTGGGAAAAGACAGCAACTCTCATTGCAGGTGTGGTTAAGAACATACTTTAAGTTTTTTTCTATATATTATTGAAAATCAATTCTTTAAAATATATAGTAAAGTATTATGATTATTACACAAACCCCATTCAGAATGAGTTTTTTTGGCGGTGGTACAGATTTTTCCGGCTTTTATAACGAGCACGGAGGAGCTGTTATTTCTACAACCTTCGACAAATACTGTTATGTAACAGTTCGACACCTTCCTCCTTTCTTTGATTACAAAACCCACGTCACATATTCAAGAGAAGAAAAGATAAATAATCTTTCTGAAATGCAGCACCCGGCCATCCGCAATGCAATGGAATGGCTTGATATGCATGATATAAGACTTACCTACGAAAGTGACCTTCCTGCCCGCAGTGGTCTTGGTACCAGTTCATCTTTTGCCGTAGGTATGCTGTCTGCTTTCTATGCTCTAAAAGGTCAGTATGCCGACAAACGCAAGCTTGCCGATGATGCAATATATCTTGAACGTACACTTTGTAAAGAAGCCGGTGGTATTCAGGATCAGATTGCCGCAAGCTTTGGTGGCATGAACAGAATAAACTTTTCTGCAGACGGTTACACAGTACATCCGGTAATAATCAATCCTGAAAGAAAAAAACTTTTGAATGAACACCTTATGCTTTTCTTTACAGGTTTCTCACGCTTCTCATCTGATATTCAGAAGGGAACTGAAAAATCTATGAAAGACAAAACTCAACAGCTGCTTGAAATGTACAAGCTTGTTGATGATGCCGAAAAAATCCTTACAGATAAAAACACATCTCTGGATGAGTTTGGAAAACTTCTGGATTATACCTGGCAGCTTAAACGTGGTATTTCAAGCGGAATCAGTACAGACTCAATCGACGAACAATACGAAAGAGCAAAAAAAGCCGGAGCCCTTGGTGGAAAGCTTCTTGGAGCAGGAGGCGGAGGCTTCCTTCTTTTCTACGTTCCAAAAGACAAACAGGCTGATGTTAAAAAAGCTCTTGCAGGACAGATGTATGTTCCATTCAGTTTTGAAAATGATGGAACAAAAGTTATTCATTATAGTCCTGAAACTTATGTTGAAAAATAAAAACGCCAGACAGGCGACTTTAAGGAGATTCTTATGGACTATATAGCAGAACTTATTGAACGATACCCTTCACTTTCTGTTTGCGAAAAAGATATTCGTGCAGCAGCAGAAACAATAATTGAATCATACAAAAAAGGCGGAAAACTGATTGCTGCCGGAAACGGCGGAAGCGCAGCAGACAGCGACCACATCACCGGAGAACTATTAAAATCTTTCGTAAAAAAGAGAACTCCAGATGCATCATTTATCGAAGAACTCAAAAAGATTGACGGCGATACAGGAGCCTATCTTTCTGATAAACTTCAGGGCTCCCTGCCAGCTATTGCACTCACAAACAATACAGCACTTATGACAGCAAGTCTTAATGATGTAGATGGAAATGTAATGTTTGCACAGCAGGTAAACGGCTACGGAAATGAAAATGATGTTTTCCTTGGAATTTCTACAAGCGGAAATTCTGCTGATATAGTTTATGCTACCGTAGTTGCAAAAGCAAAAAAACTTAAGACAATTGCACTTACAGGTAAAAACGGCGGAAAGCTTAAAGGACTTGCCGACATCTCAATCGTAGTACCGCAATCAGAAACCTTTAAGATTCAGGAACTTCATCTTCCTGTTTATCATGCTCTTTGTCTCACAATTGAAGAATACTTCTGGAAAGAATAAATAAGGACTCACAATGAAAGCTGTAATTATGGCCGGTGGGCTAGGAACCAGAATCGCAAGTGTTAGAAGCGACGTTCCAAAACCAATGATTGAAATATGCGGAAAACCAATTCTCCAGCATCAGATTGAAAATCTTTTGAATTCTGGAATTACTGAAATAACTCTGGTAACAGGTCACCTTGGACATAAGATTCAGGAATATTTTGGCAATGGTTCTAAGTTCGGTGTAAAGATTTCTTACTTTAATGAAGACCATCCTTTGGGAACCGCAGGTGCACTCTTTAAGATGGAAGGACTCACAGAAGATTTTCTTCTACTCTGCGGCGACACAATGTTCAATCTGGACTTTGCCCGTTTTATTGAATTCCATAAATCACATAAAGCCTGGGCAAGTCTTATGGCTCATCCTAATGGCCACCCTTATGATTCTTCCCTTCTGGTTACAGAAATCCTGCCTCCAGAAAAAGAAGGCGAACTGCCTCGTGATAGCAAACGTGTTGCAAAATGGCTCGCAAAAGAAGATGAACGGCTTTATTACAAAAACCGCGTAAATGCCGGAATCGAAATTATTTCGCCGGAACTTCTTGAATACACAAAAAAAAATTACAAGCCACGTCATCCAGAAACTCCAGACAAAATAGACCTGGACCGCGATGTTCTTAAACCTGCAATTCCAACCGGAAAGATTTTTGCTTACGACACCCCGGAATACATAAAAGATATGGGAACTCCAGACCGCTATTATGAGACAGAAAAAGATTTACAGTGTGGTCGTATTTCTGCAAAAAATCTTTCACAAAAACAAAAGGCAGTATTCCTTGACCGCGACGGAACTCTGAACAAAGACAGAGGTTTTATAACAAGCCCGGAGCAGCTTGAACTTATTGACGGCGTAGCTGAAGCTGTAAAAGCAATCAATAAATCAGGCTACCTTGCAATTGTAATTACTAACCAGCCGGTTATCGCACGCGGTGAATGCAGCTTTGAAACTCTTCAGCAGATTCACGACAAGCTTGAAACAGAACTTGGAAAAGATGGCGCTTATATCGATGCACTTTATTATTGTCCTCATCATCCGGATTCTGGCTTTGAAGGAGAAAGGATTGCCTATAAAGGAAAGTGCAATTGCCGAAAGCCAGCTACAGGTTTAATCGAACAGGCTCAAAAAGATTTTAACATTGATATTTCTCATTCTTTTATGGTTGGCGACTCTTCCCGCGATACAGACTGCGGAAAAAATGCCGGCTGTAAAGCAAACATTCTTGTAGATGAAAAATATACACTTAGCGATTTTGTAAAAGAATATATTTCAGGAGACAGTAAATGAAAGTAGCTATTGTTCATGACTGGCTCACAAACTACGGCGGTGCCGAAACCTTCGTAGAACTGTGGCTCAGAATGTATCCCCAGGCAGATATTTACACACTGGTATATGACAAGAAAAAAATGAAAGGTCACTTTGAAGGAAGTAAAATCTATACTTCAAAACTCCAGAAAATTCCGGGTGCAACAAAGATTTACACAAAGCTGCTTTCTTTTATGCCAAAAGCCTTCGAAAGTTTTGATCTTACCGGTTATGACCTTGTTCTCTGTTCAAGTTCAAGTTGTGCCAAGGGAGTTATAGTTCCTCCTCATATTCCTCAGGTAGCATATATTCATACACCAATGCGCTATGCCTGGGATTTATATTTTGATTATAAAAAACGCAGCGGAAAACTTACACGCTTCTTTATGGATAAATGGATGCCTAAAATCCGTTTGTGGGATTATGTTTCTGCACAGCGCATAGATACAATTGTTGCAAACTCCGCCTACATTGCAAGAAGAATCCAGAAGTTCTGGAACCGCGAAGCAACAGTTATTTATTCTCCGGTGAATATTAACCGTTTTTATGCTGCAGAGCCTCCTCTCCCCCGCGAAGATTTTTATGTAGCTTTTTCACGCCTTGTTCCATATAAGAGAATTGATCTTGCTGTGCAGGCCGCAATAAACCTCGGCAAGAAGCTCGTAGTTATCGGCGGCGGCAGCGAAGAAAAAAAGCTCCGCGCTATGGCAGCCGGTCACAGCAATATTACCTTCCTTGGCCGTGCCAGCGATGAGGTTCTGCGAAATAACCTCCAGCGCTGTAAAGGAATGATTTTCTGTGCAGAAGAAGATTTCGGTTTAGCGCCGGTTGAAGCACAGGCCTGCGGCGCACCTGTAATTGCGTTTGGACGGGGTGGTGCTTGTGAGACGGTGGTCGATGGAAAAACCGGAGTTTTCTTCGCCAACCAGACAGTAGAATCCCTGGAAGAAGCCCTCGGTCGTTTTGAGAAATTACACGCTGCAGGTAACTTCAAAGAAGCTGAAATTACAGCGCACGCAAAAAGCTTCAGCGAAGAACGTTTTGTTTCCGAGTTCTCCAAAATTGTAGAAGAAACAAAAAAGAAAATAGTTCCAAAATTTTAAAATAAAAAAAGGATGTTTAAAGTGACCTGTCATGCTGAACTTGTTTCAGCATCCATTCTACTTATTAAACATCCTTTTATATAATTAGAACTTACCACCACCAAGTGTAGCAGAGAGTTTCAAAGAAATAGTAGGATTAGCTTCGAATGTCTTAAAGGTGATGCTTGGTCCAAGACCTACCTTTAATTCATTAATTGGTGAATAATAAAGCATTGCAGTACTTGTAAGAGCAGTACCACTGACAGCAGCTAACATTTCATCTGTTGCTCCAGAAAGTTTAAGCATTTCCCTTTCTGCGGAAGTCATTTCTTTTCTTCCGAAATTTCCTATTGCAAAAATACTTGCAGTAAAATCTTTGTTGTTAAAGAGTTTTCCAAAACTCAACAAAGCTGCAATATTATGACCACCAATTACGTAAGCTGCAGGGTCCTTATCATTTCCATTAAAGTAATACTGAGCGGCAAGAGTAATTTGAGGTTCTTTCCACATGTAACTGAAACCTGCTGTAGCCTGAATAATACTTGTTTTATCATCCCAGTTGTTATTTCTTGCCCATTCACTGGCAGAACCATAACTGTAAACAAATTCACCAAAAAAGCCGATTTTTCTCAAACTTCCTGTTGCAGTAAGCATTGCCTTTGGTGCATTCTGATATTTATAAAATCCACCAATTCCAAATTCCCAGTTTCCGATTAAAAGGTCAAATTTACCGGCAAGGGCAGTTTCCCGCATATAGCTTTCTGCAGTTTGATTTGTAAAGTTTGTAGAAGGAATTACATAAAACCATAAACAGTTCTGGCTGTTTGGAAATACAATTTGAGTTCTAAGGTTCAGAGCTCCATCTACCTGCTTTTCCGGATTTTCAGGATCAATTGAACTTGTGTTAATCATGTCTGATACCGGGCTAAAAAAATACCCTGTTCCCCAGGTAACAGTATGAATACCAAAACGGAAAAAGGCTGTATCCTTCAGAGAAAAATCTGTAAACAATTCCTTAAGCTTAAACCAGTCGGCAATAACAATAGAATTACCATTGCCTGTTGCTTTATTCTGGAATGGATATGCAAATCCAAACTTCGTATAAATACGAAGTGTTTCTGTTGGACGAGCATCTACAGAAAGCATCGCACTTAAATCAGGCTTAAGTGTTGAAGCATAAATATTCTTCCCTAAATCATTTTCTTCCGGAGAATACAAAACGGTATTTGTTGTAATTCCGGCAGAAAGGCTGCCTCCAACTTTGATGCTGCCTGTATCAAAAATTACACCTTTACTCAAATCACTTTTTGCAGATACGTCTTTGACTTCCACAATACTGTCATCAGTAAACAAATCATCGTCACTGCCACCAAAAAGGTCGTCATCTGACTGGGCAAAAGCAAAGGCCGTTAACAACCCGATAATCAATAAAATAATAAAACGTTTCATTTAAATCTCCCAAATAGATCCCGAAACAAGTTCGGGATGTCAGGCTGCTAATTAAGTCCTTCCAGATATGCCTTTGTGAAAATCTTATCTGGCAGAGTGTCAAAGGTAAGGTCAGAAATTACCTGCTGTGTCTGTTCGCCCTTGTTTAATTCATCACGAAGAATTGCCTGGCTTGCTACATAACCAACCTTTCCACGAACTTCAACCTTAGACCATTTTGGAACTAACATTGTACGCATAAGGCGGTCTGAACCAGAGAAGTCTTCCTGCTTAAGAATAAGCGGAATATCCTTGCGAACATAGTATTTTGTTTTTGCATAAGAAGGCTCTTTTGATTTTGCCTTTAGAACAATAATATCTACAGGATATTTTCCAAGAGTTCCTTCTTCGTAAGAAAATACTTCATAATTATCACGCCAGTATTTTGTACTTCTTTCAAGGTCATCAAGCTTAACATCTGAATCTCCAAGAGCTTCCTTAATTGAAGTATGGGTAAACTTGCGGGAAATAGGATCATAAGACCAGATGTTATCATCATTGCGAAGGAAGCCCTTTCCCTTATCTGCATCTGGAAAAAGCTGTACAACTGTCATTAATTTTGTGTCTGTTCGTTCAAACCACTTGTACTGAATATTTTCCTTTGGTTTACCAGGCTTTTCTACAACAAGAGATACAGTTGCAGAATAATCTCCATGATAAGCCTGAATATCCTGGCTTTTTTCCATAATCCGATAACATTTTTCAGCAATGTCTGCAGAAACCTGAGCTGAAATTGTGGATGCTGTCAGTAACAGAGCTCCCAATATAATAAGTAATTTTTTCATTCTATTTTACTCCTTCTTTACGATGGTAAACTTACTTTACAGTTCTCAGTGCTTCGGCCGGGCTCATACGGGCAGCCTGTTTTGCACTTCCTCTTACAGCGAATGTAGTAAGTACAATCAATATAACATACTGAAGAATAACTGAGAATATTGAAATCTTGAACGAAAAGTGTCCCTTCTGCAAGAAGAAAGAAAGTGCATCGTTATTAACTGGAATGCAGTGAACAATTGCCATTACAAGCGCAGCAAAAATCAAACCGGCAAGTGCACCAATTATACAAAGAATTACAGCTTCATTTGTAAATACCTTGCGGGTATCTTTACCAGTCATACCGAGAGCACGCATTGTTCCAATCTCTCGGATTCTTTCATACAAAACCATACGATATGTGTTAGATACGCCTACCATTACAATCATAAGAATTACAATAAGAATTACAGTTGTAATGATGTGAACAATATTCAGTACAGTTTTAATCTGAGGGATTTCATCATACAAAGTTTCTACTGCGTATTTTACACCCTTCCATTCGTTTTCCGGCTTCTTTGGGTCTACCTGCTTTTCAATACCCTTTCCAACATTTGTAGGATATTTTTTCATTGCTTCAAGACGACTTGTTACATTGATTTCAGGATTAACCTCGCTGTCCTGACGGATTCTTGCTTCAATTGCCATTGCCGCTTTTGTCTGCTGATCTTTATCACGCAGATAAAGTGAGAACATTGAATATCCGCCTTCCGGCATTTCTACAATTTCATTTACATCTTCAATGTCTGCATAAGCCTGCATAGAATTCATAAAGCTGTTTGATTTGATGATTCCGGTAATTGTCATGTCAGCAAAAGTATTCTGCCCGTAAACAGTCCAGGTTGAATAAATAATTTCATCACCAACCTGAAGGTTCAAAGATTCAGCAACCTTATCACTTATAATCAAACCGTTTTTCATGACTGCATCAACGCCTCCACTTGTAAACTGGAAAGAATCTCTTAAACTCTTTTCATTCAAGTCGCGGCCATAAAGCTGAATTGCAGATTTCTTACCATTGAAAATTACAGTTCCACTGGACATTGTAAAGCATGAATAATAATCATAATTAATATTCAGTTCATCTACAATTTTTCTTGCATAGTCTCTGTCTCGTACAATATTTACAAGCTTTGCTTTTCCGCCCGGAGTATCAGAATTTAACCATTCCAATCCCTGAACAACTACATTACCACCAACAAGCTGTGTAATCTGATTTTCGAGATTTCCTACCATTCCGGTTGTGAGGCCGTCTATAGCAGTTACAACGAAAAATCCAAAAGCAATTGCTACAGCAAGAATTGCATTACGTCTTTTATTTCTGGTTAAGTTTCTTAACGCTAATGATATTGTCTTCATAACTTACTACCCCCTATTCCTTGCTGAGTGCCTTAATCGGTGTAATTCTGAGAGCAGACTTTACAGGATATCTGTTACTGATGATACTTCCCAAAAGTGCAACAAGAATAGTTGTAATGAGAATTTTTGGAGTTGGACTAAAGTGTAATAATCCGCCGCCAAGAATCATTTTTGCAATTGAGTTTGTTACTGCAATATTAAGGGAATTGAAAATTGCCATACAGATAAAGGCGAAGATAATTCCACCAAGAGCAGAAAGACTTGTAAGAATTACAGCCTCCGAATAAAAGAGTTTTTTTACAAACTTCTTTTCTGCACCAATTGCACGCATTGTTCCAATTTCACTTTTACGGTCAATTACAGAAACAACCATTGTATTCATAATGATAATGAATACTACAATTGCAAGAATTATGATAAGCAGGTTGAAAATAAAGCCGATTCCTTCAACTGTTCCTGAATAAGAGAAAGCTGCTTTTTTCCAGTCCATTGCCTGGGCATTCAAACCTTCTTCCTTAAAGCGTTTATTCAGTTCTGCAACAAGCTTTTTATCTGCATGTGGATTATCAAGTTTTGCAAGAACAAACTGCCATGAACCGTCATCTGTTTTGTTCAACTGATCACGCAAAGTTGTATCACCAAGAATGCTGTCAAAATCAGTAGAACTTCCAAGAATAGATGTGTCACTTTCAATGTCATCAAAGAAATCATCATCTCCACCAAAGAAATCATCTTCTGACATCTCAGAAATTGAAAGGTCTACGCTATCCGGCAATTCCTGACTGAAAGAGTTTGCATAAGTGAGTTCTGCAAAAGCTCGTGCAAGAGCCGGCTCACAATAAACACTCTGGAACATAGCAGAATATTCATTAGCAGGCTTAAAAATTCCAACAACTTTTGCTTCACGAATTACACCACCCATGCTGGCCATAAGAACATCATCTCCAAGCTCGAGAGTATTGTTCCAGGTCTTTGCAAAGTTATCGATAACACGTGTATCAACAATAATTTCGTTAGTACCTGGCTCAGGATAACGGCCTTCAATCATCTTCAAATCAGGGAAAAGATCCCAGAACTTTCCTTCCTCGCCGGCAAAGAGCATAGAAATTGGAAGATCCATAAGTCCAATATCTTTGTCGTCATCCTGCATTACAGAAAAATCAATTTCAGCATCCTTTGAAAGAATTACCTGAGCAGAAATTAATTTTGCCTGCTTTTTAATTCCATCAGTTTCTGAAAGAATTTCTTCTATCTTTTCCAGATCAACAAGTGCCGGAATCTGTGGTATTTCACTTGTAATATTTGTGCTGTTTACACCAAATACATCAATAGCGCTTCCTTTTTCCGGTATAACCGAAATTGCAAGATCGCCTGTTATATTTGCCCTGAAGTCTTTTTCAAGTCCGCGGTTTACCGATTCAAGGAAGGAGTTTCCCATCACAACAATTGCTACGCCAAAAAGAATGAACATAGAAATGATGAGGGTCTTGGATTTATGCTCCTTTAAATTCCGCAGGGCCAGTTTTATCATGTCTTTCATTTAATAAATCTCCTGAATGGTGATTTCGATACGATGCTTCGCATCACTCAATCACCGTTAGTTACGTATTTCGCATCACTCAATCACCGTTAGTTACGTATTTCGCATCACTCAATCACCGTTAGTTACGTATTTCGCATCGCTCAACCACCGGTGGTTGAGTAGCCCGTAGGGCATATCGAAACCACCGTTAAATCTTGTAAACGTCTGAACCTTCTTTGTGCTCGTCGTTGATAACCTGACCATCAAGAATATGAACAACATGATTACACATATCTACAATTCGAGAATCGTGTGTAGAGAAGATAAATGTTGTCTGCAAATCAGGATCCTTATTTAAGGATTTCATGAGCTTAAGAATCTGTTCTGAGTTCTTTGAGTCAAGGTTTGCAGTTGGCTCATCAGCAAGAATTACAGGAGCCTTTGTTACAAGAGCTCGTGCAATTGCAACTCTCTGGCGCTGACCGCCAGAGAGTTCGTTTGCTTTATGTGTCTTCCAGTCTGTAAGTCCAACCTTTTCAATAAGATAATTAATCCATTCTTCCTTCTGAGCTTTTGAAAAATCGTCAACAGGACTCTTTGAATTTTTATCTTTTGATTCAAGGAGAAGAGGGAATTCAATGTTTTCATAAATATTCAATACCGGAATAAGGTTGAAAGTCTGGAAAATGAAACCAAGATGAGAACGACGGAGTGCAGTAATTCTGCGGTCAAGCTTTGAAGGAATTGCAATGCGAACCTTTTTGCGCTTTCCGTCTTTTTTATCTGGACCTGCAGAAGACCAGCGAGTATTTACTGTTTCTGCATCTGCAAGATCTACGCCATCATAAACATCTGTATCGCCAATAATAATTGAACCGCTGCTTGGAAGGTCTATCAAACCAATCATATTCAGAATTGTAGATTTACCTGAACCTGATGGACCAGAAACTGCAGCAAACTCTCCCTTTTCTATATCAAAGGAAACACCACGAACTGCCTCAATTCTTTCCTTTCCGAGAGGATAGAATTTGTGCACGTTTTTTAAGCTAACAACTGCCATTTTAAAAACTCCTTTTACCAGATATATTTTCTAATACATTTTCCATATTATTGTATTGAGCAGATAATGCAGTGATACAGTAAATGTGTCAATATAATCTATAAAACTTTAACACATGAGAATCGTAATTTTGTCACTGTTTTTTTCGCAATGACGGTATTTTTAAATGAGTTTTTTCTTGCCCCAGCCTTGTACGAGATCTTTTGGTTCTTTCGAAAGCAGAACTTTTACCAGAAGCAGATTTGTCTGGCTGAATACATTCTGCATAAGCTCCTGCTGTTCAGCGGTAAAACGGCTCAATACCCAGTCTGCAACACCAATATTTTCGTTATCTGGGCGGCCTATACCAAAGCGAAGCCGGAAGAAATCCGGTGTGTTCAAAACAGCCTTAGTACTTCTTAGCCCGTTATGCCCGCCAAGTCCGCCGCTCCATTTAAGGCTTACAAAGCCTGGCTCAAGTTCAAGCTCGTCATGCACAACCATAATTTCTGAAGGCTGGATTTTATAAAAATTAGCGACTTCGATAATGCTGTCGCCACTAAGGTTCATGTAAGTAAGAGGTTTTAGAAAGTAAATATGAGACGGCGCCTCTTCTGGTACAAGCACTGGAGAGCCGTCTTTTTTTGAACAGATTTTTGTGTCACAGGCCCACTGAGAAAGTTCTTGTGGTGTAAAGCTGGCAATCTCGCCTTTAAACTTATTTTGCCAGCTCAATTTTCCCGCAAATGGCAAAGAATCTTCAAAATACCAGCTTACGTTATGCCTTGTTTTTTCGTATTCTTTGCCGTAATTTCCTAAGAAGGCTACAAGTTTAATCATTTTGCAAGTTCTTCCAGAGGTTTGAGATACTGCTTTACAGTTTTTTCGTCTACCTTAAAACGGTAAGGAGTTTCGCTACAGGTTCCATAATACTGCTGCAGATCTTTTTCATTATTTTTTGGCAATGCAAAAAATTCCAGTTTTATATCCTTAAGATTGTAAGTGATTCTTGCAGATACCGCCCTTGTTCCTTCAAGTACAGCATCTTCAGCATACCAGTCGCGTGTAGAAAGAGAAGCAAAAGAAGTAAGCCATACATTAGCCTTTCCTTCATCCAGTTCAATTTCGCCACCACTTACATTCCATACAACATCGTCACCATCACCCATACGAGAAAGAGACCAGGTCTTGTCTTCAGCATCTGTAATTGCAACACCAGTAATCTCATCGGAATTAAGATTCAAAACGATTGTTGTACGAGCCGCAGCAACACTTGTATCAAAAGTATCATTCACACCGCCGGAAACAAGATAAATATCTTTTCCACCGTCTACAGTCATGTAACACTGAGATGAAGAAACCGCAGTTTTACCAATTTCGATTGTACGCAAAACCTTATCGCCAAGCTTAGCAGTAACAATAGTCTTTTTGCTGTCTGTAAGCTCATAGCGTTCAACATTATTTCCGTTTGCAATGCTTCCTACCTTATCCAGGGCACGAATATTTTTGATTGCAGAAATATATGAATCTACCATGCTCATACTTGCCGGATATTTTTTTTCACCAATAAACCAGTCTTCTCCTTCTTTATAAAGGCTGATTGTTTCCTGTGGTGTTACAATTTCCAGAGAATCAGGCTCATCCTTAAAAGTAAAATATTTTGTGGTATCACGTGCCGAAAGAATGAACTGCACAAGACATACAGCCAGCAGAACTACATCGGCAACTATCAATACTAATTTTCGTGTTTTCATATCGCTACCTTCTATTTAGTAATTGTTCTTGTATCATCAGGATTGTATTTTTTGTTGATGGCATGACGACGTGCATTGCGAAGTCTCCATACAATCAAACCAGCAATAACAACAAAGATTGCAATTCCAAATGAATTGAAGAATTTCCAGAAGTTTGCAGCCACAGTTGATTTTATTGTAAGATTATTTACAGAAAGACTCTTTGTGCGCATTGTACACAGATCTTCGTTACCGTTCAAATAATCAACAACATTCATAAGGAACATAGAAACCGGGCTCTTTCCGTTTTCATCAATTACCTGACGTGTAGTAATTGCAGATGAACTTGCAACAAAAAGTTTTCCAGGCATTACACTTGATTTTACAAAGCTTGAAGTTACAAGAGATTCATCAGCAGAAGCTGCAGGAGCTTCGTCAAAAGCACTGTCAAACTTACCTTCAAGAAGAAGGGCAAGATCATACTGAGCAAAAGATGCAGCATCTGCTGGAGGTGTAATATAGAGTGGATGTAATGTAATTCCAGATTCCTGTATCCATGCCTCTGGAGAAGATTTTGCAAGCTCAGTTACCTTAATATTTTTATTCTCTTTTGCAACAGCAGGATCAAGACTTCCACTCTGCAAAAGATAAACGTAACCAAGGTTATTTGTAATTACACATTTTTTTGCAAGCTGTTTTTTATGAATTGTAGGAACCCAGTAATAAGTAAGTTCACCGTACTGAGGATTCATATCTTTAAGACAGTTCTTATCCATTATCATGTTCTTACCGCGGGCAATGCCATACTTTGTAAGAAGTCTTTCAATGTTTACATCATTAGCAACAAAGTTTCCGATTCCGTAAGACTGATTTCTTCCGTCATCAACAACACCATCAATAAAAAGCATTATGTTTCCGCCGCGCAAAAGGAACTGGTCAATTTTGTAAAGCTCTTCTTCGGTAAAATCCATTTTAGGACCATTGATGATTATAGAATTCATTCCAGCCGGAATATTATCTGAGTTCAAATCAATATCCTTAAGCTCATACAAGCCAGAAATCAAAGCTTCAAAATTCACAGCACCATCTTCAGAAGTATGATCAACTTCACCATGACCTGTAATATAACCAATTGCCTTTGTGCTCGAAAGCAGACTGTGAAGGCCTTCTGTCAAAGTTGTTTCAACATCTTCAAGACCGCCGATTGCATAACCAAAGAAAGAACGCTGAACCTCAAGAGGAAGGGCATAAGATTTTTCGCCATGTTCAAGCACAAGACCAAGAGCAGCCTTTTTTGCCACACCTCTGTCCTTATAAGCAACAGTCTGAATTCCATATTTTGCAGAAAGGGCCTCTACGTCTTCTGCTGAAGGACTTACCGCTTTATATTCAAGACGGTCAAGATTCTGTTTATTTACATTATCAAAAGCTGAGCGAATAATTTTATCTGCTTCTTCTGCCCCGCTTATTCCAAGCTGTTTAAGCTCGTCGCTGAGGTAAAGGGTAAGCGAGATTTTTTCATTCTTAGCAAGACCGGCGAGTGTATCTGCCACAGAAACCATCTTAGACATTTTTGTTGTAAGATTGAATTCAAATCCGTCAGATGTCTGAACCGGATTCATGATTTCTATGCTGTCGCCATAAGTAACTGCAATACCCATATAAACATTTTTGAGTCCAACTTCGTTATTTTTGATTTCCTGAATCTGAACCTGCTGGATTCCAAGATTGCGGGCAAGCTCTTCGTTTTCCGGTTTTGACATATCCATATAAGAAACCGAAAAGTTTTTATTTGCAGCCCCCTTATACTCAACAAGAATATCTTTTACATACTGCGAAACACTGCTGTAGGTAGAAGGAAGATTATCACTAAAGAACACACGTACAGAAAGCGGAGAATCCAGATTCTTTACGAGACTTTTACTTGCTTTTGAAAGCGAATAAGATTTTGGGGCAGTAAGGTCAAAACGTAAAAATGCCTTATGTCCTGCAATATTCAAAAGCACAAGAAAGATTACAAAAAGAATAAAATCTGATTTAGGACCTTTAAGCCACTGAATTATTTTTTTCATCATAAACTCCATTAAGCCTTAGCAGCCTGCTGAACTTTTACAGTTCCTGCAAAGAACAAAGCAGTAAGGGAAATAAAATAAATAAAATCCCTTGTATCAATAATTCCGCGAGAAACAGAAGTAAAATGTGATTTTGCTGAAAGGAATCCAAGAATTGCTGAAAGCGAAGAAGGCAGGAACATAAGCAGATAATCAATCAGCGAAAGCACAATACAAATTGCAATTCCGGCAAGAAAGGCAATAATCTGATTTTTTGTAATTGCAGAAGTAAAAATTCCAATAGCCGTAAAACTTGCACAAAGGAAAATTGCTCCAACATAGCCTCCAATAATCGGACCATAATCTGGAGAACCAAAAACCTCTGCAGGAACAATAAAGAGCAAAGTTGGAAGCAACATAATAAGCGTTCCAATAAAAGATGCCAGATATTTTCCAGTTACAACATCAAGCTCAGTAACAGGAAGAGTCATAAGAGTTTCAATAGAACCTGCTCTTTTTTCTTCTGCAAAAAGCCTCATTGTAAGTGCCGGAATAAAGCAGGAAAGAATCAAAGGCAAGGCAGAAAAGAAAGCTCTAAGCTCTGCTCTATCCATAAGAAAGAATCCGCCATAAAGATAGGCAAATCCAAAATAAAAGAAAATACCCGAAATAATCAAAAATAATGCAGAAACCAGATAAGCAACAGGAGAAGCAAAATAAGCCTTGAGCTCACGCTTCATGATGATAATTGCAGAACTGTTCATTTACTTTGCCTCCGTAAGAGTATGGAATACATCTTCCAAAGAATTCTTGTTGAGAGCCGCCTCATACAAATCACAACCGCCCTCCACAAGCTTCCTGATAAGCGCAGGTCTTATTTCAGAATCTCCATTAACAGAAACGACAAGCTGTGTAAGCCCATTCTCAACAGAATTTGCAGTAACACCAGTAACTCCAGAAATACTCTTTGCAAGCTCAACAGCCCCGGAAGCACCAGAGCCGCCCACAGTAACATAAACCGTAGACGAAGTTCCAATACTGTTCTTAAGTTCTTCGATAGAAGAATCAGCAACAAGCTTACCACCGCTGATAATAATTGCACGACTGCAGATTGTTTCAACCTCGCTAAGAATATGAGTAGAAACAATTACAGTCCGAGTTTTACCAATTTCGCGGATAATTGCACGAACATCTTCAACCTGGTTAGGGTCAAGACCACTGGTAGGTTCATCAAGAATCAAGATTTCAGGATCGTTCATAAGAGCATGAGCAAGAGCAACACGCTGGCGGTTACCGCGCGAAAGCTCAGAAATATTTTTACTCATTACTTCTTTAAGTCCGCATTCTGCACAAAGAGCAGGAACCTTTTCTTCCGGATTTTGTCCATAGATTTTTGCAATGTAGACAAGATAATCTTCAACAATCATTTCTCCATAAAGTGGAGCTGATTCCGGCATATAACCGATTTTCTTTTTTGCTTCAACAGGATTTTCGCAGATATCTATTCCGTCAATAGTAACCGTACCTGAGGTAGGCTCCAGAAATCCTGTAATCATTCTCATTGTAGTAGTTTTGCCAGCGCCGTTTGGGCCAAGAAGTCCTACAATCTGCCCTGTAGGAATTGAAAAGCTGACATCATTTACCGCACGAAAATCCCCGAAGTTTCGGGAAACGTGGGAAACCTCAATCATTTTTATATCCTCCTGAGTAAATAAAAGGCGAAAATCCGCCAATATACTTACAATTATAATATACTAAAAATTCAGGCGAAAATCAAAACCGAATTTGAAATACTGTTCTTCCGGACAATAGCTCGCCTTTATATATGAGCTTATTGGTACAGAAGAAAGTTTTCCAGCCGGAATATTTATATCAATATCAAGAATCAAAGAAAAAACATTTGTTATATGCGCGTTTGCAAAAACGTTATAAAGATAATCTTTATTCCTGATATCAGGTTTCTGCCCCGGTTCAATATGATACTTCATATTAAAACTATGACTTGCCTTTAAACCGATTCTTCTAAAGTATGTATACAAAGGTGCAATTCCATTATGAATCTCTTTACCAATAAGAAGTATTTCTTCTGTAGTTTCAAAAGCTCTTCCGCTTTTATTTATAAAGTCCACAGACAAAGTTGCAGGCACACTGAGAATCCAGCCATTCCTGTTATGTAAAGGAGTGAGTCTTGGAATAGCAAGTGTACCGTAAGCTCCTAAATTCATATTCGACTCTTTTGTATCCCACATCGTATAAAATCTGGCTCCGACACGAAAACCTCTTTGTTCAAAAGGAGACTGCCCGAACTGATGGATATTTGAATATTCCATCGAGCTCGAAAATTCCCAAAGCTCATATGCATCTTTGAAATAAGGCCAGTTAGAAAGCGACGGATACTTTTCTGGTTCCTTCTCTGCAAGCTCTTGGTCAAAATAATCTGTAGAAGCCGTATAAATGCCTCTTAAATCAAAAGTCAGTTTTTTGATGGCAAGTCCCAGAGGAATAAACCAGGAAGTTCCGGCCTGAGCCTTAAAATCATAGCCGCCTTCCATGTTAAAATTTAAACAAGCAGCCGCTTTTATTGTTACAGGAGTGGAAGAATTTTCTATATAAATAGCCGCAGATTTTTCTTTACCCAGTTTTGTTGATTCATGCCTTACCCTTGTAAGATATTGTGACGGAAGATTTACTGTCCAGGAGAAATCCATCGGTACATAATTCCAGCCGGCAGAAAGTATAATCGTATTATTCAACAGAGGATCTTCCTGGGTTACCACAGACATACCAAGCCCCAGCCAGTAAAGAATCCCTTCATCAAAATCTATAAGCTTAATTGGCAGGCCTGGTCTGTATGACAAATGAATAAGGTATTTAAAAGGATTATATGTTTTTGGATTTTCAAGGATTGGGGCAAAGTCAGGCGCAGTGGCGGGGAGCAGGGTGTGAGCCAGCAGATTTGGAGAAGTCTGATTTTCGCGGGCAAGACTACCCTCACCAAAAGTAAGTTCAGAAAGAGAAATCCTTCGAAACTCGTTATGGTCGTATTTTCTTGAAATATAACAAAGCTCTCCATTATTCACCTGCGGTTCACAAGTTCCCCCGGAAACATCAGACTGCATAAACAAAACTTTTTCCGGTCTGTAAGAATCATCAAGCTTTATAATTCCAGTTCTTGTAAAAGCCGTAACGCCCGCAGTATTAATTCCAAACTCAAAAGTGTAAAAATCTGAATCTTCTGTTTTATTAAAAAGCAGATTTCGCAGTCTGAACTGTCCATTCAAAAAATCAAGCTGATATTTTTCTTCACTCTTTTCTGCTCCATTTTCAAAAGGAATTCTCAAAAGCTTTTGACGGGCATTTTCTGTAACAATACAGGCTGCATAACCATTCCCCCCATAAACAGGAGAAAAAGGTACTTCATTACGTAAAAACTCTTTTTCAAAAATTAACGAAAGGTTTTCTTCATCATCATTTTCTTCATCTGCATGAATGGCATAAACCTGAAGCCTTGCTTTTGAATCTCTAACATTCACACCACACAAGGCCGATTCGCCATTACTGCAAACAACAAACGAAGCTTCCCTCAAGGGCCAGACACCAGAAACAAATTCTTTTTCAGTTAAGTCATAAATGTTGGTCAAACAGGAATAAAGCTCTTCTTTCTTTTCATTTTTTACATAAGAAATACTGAGATAACGGCCATCCTGCGAAAGCGACATTTTTTCAACTGCATCAGCAAGAAAAAGTATAGAACGCTTTTTATGCTTAGCATTCTCGTCATAAATATCAACTTCATGCCTGATTTTGTCGTACCAAACAATTCCCTGCTTAGTAAAAAGTACCTGAGCAAAATCAGCCTGTCTGTCATTTTCCAAAAATCTTTTTGAGCACTGTTCCAGACGCTCGAGCTCAGCAAGTTCAGAAGGCAGCGGCACAGACTCTTCAAACTGCTTCCACAATTCCGAAAGAGTTTTTTTATACACCCTGTAAAATACCTGCTTCACAGAAAAAGGATTTATTTTTCCACTTTCCTTCCAAAGCCTTTCATATTCTTCCAGCCCATACTGCGAAATCAAAAAAGCAGAAAAAGCAGTTCCCGCCGCTAGCACAACTTTCTCTCCGGGTGGAACATCAACCACTGTCGAAACCTGCATCCAGCTGGGAAACTTTTTTTCAAGCTTAGCCTGCGACAGAATTTGTAAAAAATAACCGTCGTTAATTCTGCCTAACCCGTTCTTCCCTTCTTCCAGATATGCCGCACCATCAACAAAAGAAAAAGGAAGATTCCAGACTGTCGCCGGCTGATAGTTTTCTCCTGCGATATATTTTGCTAATAACTCATTTATCGGGCTTCGAGTTTTTTGAATAAGTGCACTATAGATTTCTCTGTAAAATAAATCCAGAAGAGAATCATTATAATTTGAAGTATCATAATCGGCAGGGGAATCAAAAACAATAATACGGTCGTAAGGAGAAGGTGTAAACTCCACAGAAAGAATATCTGAATCAGGAGAAATTACAACCGGAATAAAAAGATTTTTTTCTGCCTTAAGTTCAAGGCATGCTTTTTTGTAAAGTGATTCTACGGCACCAGAAAGAATGGCCGCAGTTTCTTCGCTTTCCTTAGAATAAATGATTTCAAAATGTTCTGTTTTTGCAACGAACATTTTTCTGGGCTTTAAAAGGAGCCCGGCCGCCGAAAGTTTTACAGAAAAAAATGAAAAAAACAGAAAAACGAGTAGAGTACAAATATGCGTTTTTACCTGATATTTACTTCTCATTTTTCTGTTTTCTAAAACTTATTTCTTGCAGAATTCCTCAAGCACACTCTTGAAGATTGCAAGACCTTCATCTATTTCCTTATCAGAAATATTGAGCGGTGGCAGGAATCTAACTACATCCGAACCGGCTGTTGTAGTACAAAGACCTTTTTCCAGACATCGCACTTCAATATCAAAAGGCTTAATGCTCGGGTCAATCTGAGTTCCTATCATAAGACCTTTACCGCGAACATCCTTTACAATAGGAAGATTCCAGCTCGCAATTGCACCGCGGATATAGTCACCGGCATGATTTACTCTGTCGAGGAAGGCCGGGTCGCTCACTGTATCAAGAACAACAAGACCAGCTGCACAGGCAAGCGGGTTACCTGCAAAAGTTGACTGATGATCACCTGCAACAAAAACATCTGCAGCCTTACCACGGAAGAGACAGGCTCCCATAGGTACACCACCTGCAATTCCCTTAGCAAGAGTTACCACCTCTGGTTTAAAGCCAAGCCAGTCGCTCGCAAGATAAGTTCCTGTACGACCAACACCAGTCTGAACCTCATCTGCCATTACAATTGCGCCGGCAGCACGAGCAGCATCTGCAGCAGCCTGTGCCCATTTTGGATCTATAAGATTTACACCACCTTCACCCTGAATACATTCAATAAACAAAGCTGCAGTAGTATCGTCAAAAGCAGTTTTAAGAGCATCAAAATCATTTGCCTTAATAGTCATAAAGCCTTCCGGATAAGGAGCAAAACATTCCGGATGGAAGCGGTCCTGTCCGGTTGCAGTAAGAGTTGCAAGAGTACGTCCATGGAATGAAGATTCCAGAGTTACAATTGTTTTACGCTTAGCACCGCCATTGAGCTGACCATATTTGCGGGCAAGTTTAATTGCAGCTTCGTTCGCCTCGGCACCAGAGTTTCCAAAGTAACCACGCTCAAAACCTGTAAGGCGCAAAAGATTTTCAGCAAAATCAAGTCCCACATCAGAAAAATAGTAATTTGAAATATGGATCTGACGGCGAGCCTGTTTAGAGATAGCCCGAACAAGCGGCGTATAATTATGACCAAGGCAGTTAACCCCAATTCCGGCAATAAAATCAATATACTTTTTGCCGTCACTAGCCCACATTGTTGCCCCTTTCGACTTCTCAAAAACCACGTCAAAGGAACCATAGTTGTTCACAATTTTCTTTTCCATATTTCACCTCTACCGTGCACAGTACCACTTTTAACTCGAAATTGCAATTATAGAATTATTTATCAACTTTTTAATAAAATTTTGTACAAAAACGAAATCCGTGGCAATTATATAGGTGGAGGAAAAATATGAGTAATATTATTAAAGAACCGAAATCTGTTGATCAGCTTACATTTACTGATGACGGTATGTTTCAAACTGTAATGCGGAATCCGAAAATCTGTGCAGAACTTGTTGAACGACTACTTGATGTGAAAATAAATCATGTTGATTATCCCGAACTTGAAAAAGAAATTGCTCCGTATTACACATCAAAAAGTATAAGACTTGATGTATATCTTAAAGATTCGAACAAAATCATTGATATAGAAATGCAATCTTACAGTCAGGAGGCTATTGGAAAACGTACTCGTTATTATCAGAGCATGATTGATATCGATAGTCTGATGAAAGGAGATGATTATTCAGATTTAAAAGAAAGCTACATACTCTTCATATGTAAGCAAGATCCTTTTAAAAAGGATGATAAGAAAAATTTTGGACTTCCCTGTTATACATTCAAGAATGCTTGTGTAGAAAATAATAGTGTAAATTTAAATGACAAATCTCTAAAGGTAATCTATAATGCAAGTGCATATGAAAGTGAAAAAAATGAAAAGATTAGAGCTTTTCTTCACTACATATACACCAATGAACCGGGAGAAGATGATTTTTCAAAACGACTCTCAGCAATTGTAAACCAGACAAAGATGAATGAAAAATTCAGGAGGGAATACGCCGCTATGAATTTACATGATAGAGATTTAATCCGAGCCGCTAAGAAGGAAGCTATAGAACAAAAAGCTATTGAAGATGCTTTAAACTTACTTAAAGAAGATGTCCCGGCAGAAACAATTGCAAAATGTGTAAATCTTCCATTAGAAGAAGTTTTGAAATTGAAAGAAAAAATAGCATAACAAAATATATCATTTATCTTACAAAAACAGCCCCAGACCTTGTTGAGAAGTCTGGGGCTGAATAGTTTAACTGGCTTTTTGTACCTTTTTTGGCCTAGCGCTTTTTTGCGGATTCTAAAAAAATTTAGAATTTTTCTTCTCTTTTTTTGTCCAAAAAAGAATTCTGAGGCAATTATATAGGTGGAGGAAAAATTATGGATAGAAATGATGAACTAACACCTGAACAAAAATGGGAACAAGCCACTCTCGCTAATAATTTTATATTTTATAAAGTTATGAGACATCACCCCGATGCATGTCAGCTTCTTCTGGAAATGTTTCTTAACATTAAAAATTGAGAAGATGACGATTGCAAACGAAGAAGTCATTGACGTAGACCATGATGCAAAAAGCATTAGACTGGATGTTTATGTAAAGGAAGCAAAGCGAGTCTACGATATTGAAATACAAATTGTTGATACAAAAGAATTGCCAGAGCGTGCTCGTTTTTACAGTTCTGCAATGGACCTGGACATATTAGCTGCGGGACAAGATTTTAAGGAGCTTCCCGATTCCCATGTCATCTTTATCTGCATGGAACAAATCTTTGAAAATGATTTGCCTGTCTATACTTTTGAAAATCTTTGTCTTGAAGACAAAGAAACAAAATTAAACGATCGTTCATACAAACACTTTTTTATTGCTCCAACTTGTGCTAAAATGATAAAAGATAAGGAAGTAAAAAGTTTCTTTGAATTCCTTATTTCAAATAAGGCTCAAACAAATTATACCTCAGATTTGAGCAAATACGTTGCCGATGCCAAACGCAATACACAATGGAGGTTACAGTATATGACAGTTGAAAGATTAGAAAGATACGCCTTCAAAAACGGACACGAACAGGGAGTTGCGGAAGGGATTGTTACAGGCGCCCAGCAGAAAGCCGTAGAAGATGCTATCATGCTTATACATGAATATAAAGAAAAACCTGAAGTTGCAGCAAAAAAAATGAAAGCTCCTCTCGAACGTGTACTTGAAGCATTAAAACAATAAAACACACAGAATCTCTTCGCTGTTTGACAACACCTCGAAATTACCGCAAAAAATCAGCCCCAGACCTTGTTGAGACATCTGAGGCTGAATAGTTTAACTTGCTTTTTGTGCCTTTTTTGGTCTAGCGCTTTTGGGCGGTTTTTCATAAAATTTTCAACTTTTTTCTTCACTTTTTGTAGAAAACGAATTCCGTGGCAATTATATAGGTGGAGGAAAAATTATGAATGATAGTATTTTGAATAACATTGATCCTGTTATTTTTGAAAAAGTACAAAGGCTAAGGTTGATTGATAAAGAATACGATACCATCAGGCTATGATAGATAGTCATACGCTCAAAAAAAATGAGGATTTCGATAAATTACCAAACTTGTATATAATTTTTATTCTTGAACATGATTTGTTTAATCGCGGAAATCCAATTTACTTTGTAAATAAGACACTTGATATCAAAGATGAAGAAGGTCAATGTTTGCCTTTTAATGATGGTTGTAATATAATGTACGTCAATGGTGATTATCGTGGTGATGATGCGCTCGGGAAATTAATGCACGATTTTTCAACACCAAATGCTGATGAAATGTATTACAGTGAACTCGCCAAAAAAGTAAGATTCCATAAACAAGATGATAAGGGGGTACAAATGGCAAGTCAAATCGTAGAAGAATATGGCGATGAACGCGCTGCCGAAGCCTTCAAAAACGGGCACGAACAAGGCATTGCCGAAGGCGCCCAGCAGAAAGCCGTGGAAACCGCTATTAAAATGCTTAGAAATGAATACCCTGTTTCAAAAATCTCGGAAATGACCGGCCTGCCACAGGAACAGATATTGGAACTGGAAAAGCAGATTACTGTACCGGCGGAGAAACAAAAACAATAAACAAGCAAAAACACAGCCCCAGACATCTGGGGCTGAATAGTTTGACTGGCTTTTTCTACCTGTTTTGCCTATCGCTTTTGGGCGGTTTCGGCGTTCCAGGTTTGGGCAGTTTTCTTTACTACGTATGAAAGCACCCCGTTCTTTGAACCGTTTCCATAGCAGATACCTGCGGTTTCATCTTTGTCTGTAGTAGCCTTTGCATAAGAAGAAGTATAGCTGATAGTTCCAGAGGCAGTTCCTTTTGTTCCATTTTCTCCAGTTGTAGAGTAAGCAAGGGCACCTGCATTCTTCCAAAGGCCCAGGCTAATCTTACGATTGGTAACCATCTGGCTTCCAAGTAATGTATTTCCATCTACTCCTGTTGTAGGAACTACTGTAGTTTCCCAAACACCCGTACAGAACTCACCAGATGCACCTGCAATATCACTTGCTGTCCAGGTTGATTGAGTCTTTTCTGTTCCATCATCATTTTTTGGAACATTTGCAATATATGCATAACGCGGCATTTCTGGCTCTGCTGCTGTGTAACCAATATATGGAATCTGGTTATTACCTACCTTTGCTACATCTATTGTAAGGTTAGTACCTACATCTCCATAAGAATCGACAGTAGCTTCAACAGGAGTTAAATTATACTCTGGAATATAAATATATTTCAAATTTGTACTATCGCTATCATAAGCAGCAATATGAATACTATCATCAGAACCTACAGCGATTTTACAATACTCTCCACCGGTAGTTAGTTGTTTTACTGTCCATGTTAAAGAGTTTGTACCATTTTTAGCATTACCACTAGGTTGTGCATCTGTATTCAATGCATTATCTACATATGTAAACTCTGCATAAGCATACTGTAAATTTGAACCATCGTACCATACAATAACCACAACAGGTTTTGCAGTTTTCTGAGTAACACCAACACTTACATACTGACCAGCAGTTCCAAGCGTATTTGTTGTATCTGATGTTTTGGCAATAACAATATTTCTTGTCATTTGATCTGTATATTTGTGTGATGTACCATTTTTACCATTATTTATATCTTTCAGTTGTCCATAGTTAGCTGTTCCACCAGTTACTGTACCAACCTTCAATCGTATTTCATCATTTCCTAAATCGTAATATGCAAGGAATACATCTGTGTAATTTGTATTGTGTACTCTTGTTGCTAAACTTTGGCTCTGAAATCTATTCTTTTTTCGGAAAGCAAAATCATTATCATTAGGATTTTGCTGTCCAATACATTCCATTCTAAGATTAGTAGTAGAGGACGAATTATTAGAGCCCTGTGATGCACCTACCCATCCCCATCTACTAGTCATAAAACTAAATACATCGGCATCTCCATAACTACTAATATCTCCACCTACAGAAACACCATAAGAATACCCTAGTGTATCGTATGCCAATGCATTATAATTCATATAATCATAAGTTCTGGTCCATTGCTGATATGAGTTATTTGATTTTGGCATAGCAAATCGAGTACTTCCATTTGAGAATGCAAAACCGAGCATACCATTGCTAGGATTTATCTTCATATCAAGATTATCTACCTGTGTATTATTATATGCCTTTGCCGCTTCTCTATTGAACTCCCAGACATCAATGTAAACATCATCGGTAAGGCGGTTGTTGTTTACACCGTTAGGCTGGCGGTTGTAGTAGTCAGCATATGCATCAGTATCACCTGTAGTTTTGTTTGACGGTACCTTAGTTGATACACCCCTTGCATTATCGTTGTTTACGTTGTTCAAAGATATAATTGTATTTGTACCAACAGTCTTCGAAAGGTATACATGTCCGGAACCAGCTCCTGCCGGAATCTCATACTTACCGTCAGAAATAGCCGCTGTAGCAGTATTTTCTACAAGTGCATTAGTATTCTGCGACTTTTTAAGAGTATTCGGGTCATCATTTTCAAAGTTGAGTGTACAGCCTGCCAGGTTGAAGCCTGTAAGGGAAATCTTTTCGCGCAAACGATCGTCATATGCTGTTCCACCTGCAAAGCTTACATAAACCGGGTAATGACCCAGGGCAGTTCTTGAGTAAACAGTCGGGTTACCTGTGTTTACTTCAGAAAGCGAAGTCTTAACCTCACGGATGTAAGGAACGATATCCATGCGGTAGTAGGCAGTCAGAACAGGATTGTTTTCTGTATCTGTTGTTGAAGCAGTCTGTGTAGAACCCGGAGTATTAGTTACAGCACCGGTATAGCTAATACTTAAGGCATCATCATTCCACATTGTAGCTCCGTTAATACTGTTTACTTTAGTTCCGGTTGTCTTATAGTCAGGTGTACCAAAGTTTGTTGCAGTTACTGTAACCGTTGTATCAAGGGCAGCCTGAACAAGCACTTCTGTGTCTATGTAAAGCTTCCACTCTACATCATCTCCATCCTTTCCGGTTGTCTGGCTTACTACTTCAAAATACCATGCAGTAGCTGCAGTTGCTCCAAAGCCGTCTGCTGCACTACGTACTGGAACAAGATGTCCGCCGCTGTAATTTGCAAGTTTCAGTTCTTTTCCGAATACAACCGCATCCATTTTAGCTATGAGGCTGTCGTCATGTGCAGTTCCCTCTATAATTATCTTTCCTGATACCTTCGGATCCTTATCCATAAGTCCGCTTGGAGCTGTAAATGTGGTTCCGTCAAAGTTCAAATCAGAAGTAAGTTCTATGTGTCCGTCAAGGTCTTTGTAACTGCTTACCTTAGTCTTTGAACTGTATACCGAGTTGTCTTCTATACTGTTCCAGTAGAACGGCTTGATTTTTACTTCAGGTGTTTCCGATGTCTCCATTCCTATTCCAAGATACATGTCAAGCGTAACGCTCTGTGTATCAGGAGTTCCATCAGGATTGGTTTCCTGAAGGGTTGTTCCGCCTTCCGTAGAATCCCAGAATACAAATCTGAACAGCTTTGAATCCCCATCTCCAAAACTTCTGAGATCTCCCGGATGAACCTTAATTGTTCCCGGTATTGCAGTATAATCAATGCTTCCTTCTGTTATAAGGGCGGTCAGATTCTTTCCCTTTACGCCGCCAACATCATATTCATAACGGATTGCACCGTTTCCGCCTACAATTTCAGGAATAATTTCTGTCTTTCCCCTGAGCACTGCAACAGGAGCATCTGAGGTTCCGCATTCCAGGTCTCCCAAAGGATTCTTTGAGTTTGTTCCGTATACCTTCTCGTCAGGGTCAAATACATATTTTGCAGAAGCTCCAGTTCCCTTTATGCCGGTATAATAATTTTCGTAAGATGTACTTGAAGCATAACTCTTTATAACTTCTCCAACCTGTACTGTTGCAGTATCTTCAGTAAAGTTTCCGTCTCCGTTGTAGTCGGTTTTGAGTATTACGCCTGCAAGACGAGGTTTATTATTTGAAATATACGCGGTCTGGCTTCCGTGTCTTGGGTTTCCGGCCTTGTCGTATGCTACGTAGTGAATTGTTACTGGTCCATCAGGTATATTTCTTGAGTTCAGACTCGCTTCCCATTCCCAGATGCTCTGAGTCTTTACTACACTCTCACTCATTCTGTCGCCGTCATCATGAATGAAGCTTTCTGCCGTGTAATATCCGGTATCATCCTTTACAGGACTATCACTTATCCTTTCTGTCGTAGTATTGTCTATAAGTCCCGCTACTGCTACATATACCTTAGTTACAGTTCCTGCAGGAATTGAATCAAGTGTAATTGTTGTATCTGACTTTTCTATTACCGTATAAAGCGAACCGTTTACACTTACAAGAGAGTTTCTCCTTATATTTGAACCGACAAGAGTAAGTATACTGTTGCTTGCAGAAGTTACATTCTTTCTAATCCAGTAAATCTCGTCTTTCTTTACAAGAGTTCCGTCTGGCGCATCTTCTGCCTCTTCTCCCATAACAGGAACTGAATCTGGAAGTGTTATTCTTGCATCGTTACGGCCCTTGAGTATGTCATATATATACTTTTTTCCGCCAAGTTCACGTTCAAAATAGAATGCCGTATATGCAAAGCCCGACTGTCCGTTTCCGTCTTCTCGTGCCTTCGCACTGATTGTATACCAGCCGTTCTTTTGTGCAATTACCGTACGGCCGCCTTCCTGTGTTCCGAAACTTGTTGCTGTCGTCAGGTGTTCCGGTGCCGTATTGTCATAGTTGATGATAAGCGGTTTTCCTTCTCCTGCTACATGAGGCTGTCCGCTTACCGCATCCTTTGCAATAAGGTTTACGCTGAGTACTCCGTTTCCGCTTCCTGTCTCAAGTTTATATATAAAACTTACAGTCTTCTTGTCTGATGAAAGTGTAGCCCTTCCTATTACATTGCCAGATGCGTCTGTTGCATCTGCAGTTGTAATTGCTCCGCTTACCAGTTCATGATTTCCTACCTTGAGATAGCTTATCATATCCTTATCCGTTACGGTTCCGGTAAGATACCAGTCTCCCCTTACATACATTGATTCTGTATATACCTTTTCTGCTGTTGCACTCGCTGCATCAATAGAGGTCATATCCTTGAGTACAAGATTCTTTATCTCCGGTGTATCCGAGTCTACCGATATCCTGCATTCCTTGTACTGGCTGAACTTCTTGTCCTTATCCCTTGCATAGATTCTTATTACTGCCGTATTCGGCTCTGATGTAACTCCTGCCTCAGACTTTGGATTGAGTTCTTCCTTCCCGTTTACTGTCTGTGACCATGATGAATCTGGTATTGTTACATATGCTGCATAGTCATCCAGACTCTCTCCGCTTCCAAGGCTTCCAGTCCATGCTACACTGCTGTTCTCTTCAGGGGTCTTTGTTGCATCATATTTCTTTCTGTTGAATACCTTATATTCACCGCATTCTTTCATGTAATTAAGGTCGTCGGCTGTAAGGTCAAAGTTTGTTACATTTCCCCAGCTCTTTGTTGCAGCATCTATGTCTTTTGCATGTGTCTTAGAAATTATCTGCATCCATACGCTGTCTACTCCGGCATTAGCATTGTTTTCTCCGCTTCCCTTGAGGTCCATTGCAGTTCCGTATACTTCAAGAGCTCCTCCTACTGTCGTTCCGTCTGAGGTAGGATAGCTGAGTTTGAGGGTAGGCTTGTCGCCCTGCGGATCCACTGTTAATGGGAAGCCGAATGCCTTTACATTTCCCGCTCCGTCTGTACTCTGTATCCAGAGTTTAAGGGTCTTGAAATCTTCTACTGATGGATCTATCGCGTCATCTGACGGTGAACTTGCATCATGTTCTGCTATTCCAAGATCTATAAGATATTTGTTGAGTGTCTTTGTATGTGTCTGGCTTCCCGTATCCGTTCCGCCGTCAAAGCTTATCGTCCAGCTTGCCGTTACTCCGCTTATGCTGCTGTAATCTGCAGCTGCAGGTTCGCTTCCTTTTTCTGCCGTAAGTGCATACTTTAATGTTGCTGTTTCAAGTACGCTTCCGTATGCATCTACCGCTCCGCTTATCGTATCTGTAGCCTTAGGATTCATAAGAACTACTTCTGCAGGCTTATAGTCAAACTGTATAGATGCTGTCTGCGGTGTTACGTTTCCGGCTGAATCTTCTCCGCTTACCCTTATGTTTACTTCTCCGTCATAGCCCTGAAGAGTATCATACTGCTCATCTGTTAATTTAAAGGTTGCTTCATAGTCGCCCACTGCATCAGGACCTGTTACTGTTGCGCTTACAGTTTCCTTGTTCGGGATATCTCCTACACGGTATACATACTCCGCACTTCCTGCAAAGCCAGCTGCCTTCATTCCGTTGGCATCCCTCGCACTGAACTTCGCTCTTATTGTATTTTCTTTTCCGCCTGTCTTCTGTGTTGCATACGATGTACTGTATCCGTTTGTTCCTACCTGTACACCCTTGAGTACTACCTCAGGGAAGATTGTATCTGCCTTAACGTAGAGTATTGATGATTTGTGTACATCTCCTCCGTATACGTTTGTGCCGTCTACAAGGTATACTGCTCCAAGGGCATTCTCTGTTCCTGATTCAAACTCACTTCCTGTCTCTACTCTGCCTGATTCCGTTCTCTTTCCCTTGTCCTTTACCTTAAAGTATATTGTCTTAGGTCCGTTTGCGTCCTCTTCTTTTTCACTATCTGTTGTTCGGGTTGAGAAGTTCTTAAGGTCATAGCCCCACTCTCCGCTTTCTTCATCAGGTGTCGCTTCCCTGTAGTCACTTCCGTCAAGGCTTACCTTTACCCATTCTATTTCGCCGTCATCATCGCTTACATTAAACTTTACCGTTGTCTGATTCTTTAGCCATGCATAGTTGCTGTAAGGATCTTCGGCTGTTCCGGTCGCCGACATGCTGTTTCCCATCTTTATCGTAGAGAAACTGATCTTTGGTCTGTCGGTATTCTGGTCTACTTCTACCGTACTTACTGGTGCATAGCCCCAGTTACCCGCTGAGTCCATAGCTCTGGCTGTTATGTATATTGTTGTTCCGTCATTACCAAAGGCAGTTGTATCTATGTCCTCTATAGTCCATGAACTTCCGTGCCGTGCACTTCCTGTCTCTTTCCACTGTGTTGCTTCATTTGTTCCGCTGTCAAATGTATCACCTGTTCCAAGCTTTACCTTTCTTACTCCGTTTACTTCCTCTGTAAGATCCGCTTTCTTTGTATAGTAAAGTTTAAGTGTCTTTTCATTTTCTCCATCTTCATGCAGCCCGTGCAGGTCATTCGCACTTCCGCTGATCTTTATTGTACCGTTTATTTGGTGTCCGCTCTTTGTACTGTCCGCATCCTTTGGAATAGTAATTGTTACTTCTGGACCTGTAGTATCCGGTGTTACCGTTGCCGCAGCTATCGGGGTTTCATTTCTTGCCTTATCTTTTGCTATCGCCATAACCGAGATGTTGCTTGTTGAGCTTGTTGTTATTCCCAGAAGGCTTGCAGCAAGATTATATTCCCATTTATGCTTCAGAGGTTTCTCAGGTTCTGTTGGACTGAGGGTTGCCTTGCCCACTTCTGTTGATCCTATCTTTATTGTTACTTTGTCTATTCCTGCATAATTATCATCTACTGTTCCGCTCAGTTGTATTATTCCGCTTCCGTTTGAATATATATTCTCTTTTTTGTCTGTTTCTCCGGTTGGTGGCTGGGTATCTACGTTCAGTGAGCATGTATAGTATGTTTTGCTTCCTATCTTCATGTCATTCAGGCTTAGGTTTCCGGCATTGTCTTCAAATACTATGTAAAGATAGTTTGAACCTTCATTAAAGCCGTTGAGCGTTGCCTCGTAGTTTGTCTTTACATTCTTGTAGTACTTGTAGTTTTCATCGTCTTCCGTAGGATCCCTTCCCTTTGTTCCTTCTAATGTTCTTCCAGCATTCATGTCTGCCGTACTTACATTGTAGAATACGCGCTTTTCCTTTTCTGCTGTACTAAGCATGAAGCTTCCCGTTGGAGAGGCTTTTATGGTTTCTGCAAGTGTGTTTCTCTGCGTTTCGTCAGATACGGATATTTCAGCATTTTCGGTTGGATTATATACCTTATAGTATATCATCCTGATTCCGCTTCCGCCCTCTCCGTCTTCTGCCCGGCCGCTTATCGTTATCGTGAGGTTCTTTCCGTATGTATCAAGCTTGTACTTGCCGCCGACTTTCTTGTCCTCACCTGTCAGTGTTGTTCCAAGTCCGCATGCTTTAAGATCATCTTCCACATCATTGTCATCCGTTCCGATTCTGAAGTACAGGTCTTTTTTGCTTGAATCTACTTCATGCTTTCCGTATGGTAATCCGTTATCAAACTCAAGCTTAAGTTCTTTTGTCTCTTCGTTTCCGGCATTGTCATATGCCTTTATAGTTACTATGGCATCAGCTGTTATTACATATTCGCCGTTCGCATTTAATCCTGCATTAGCAGCTGTTCCGAATGAGCTTTCTGTAAAACTGATGTCTACTTCCTGACTGCTTCCGTCGTTATTTTTTATTTCCTTGTTGAAGTTCCATGCTGTCTTTGAGCCGTTGTTCTTGTATTTATGTGTTTCTCCGTTATGGTCTGTTATTTCAAGCGTTACGCTGTCCATTCCGCTCAGTACGTCATCACATACTCCGCTTACTGTATATGTTCCGTCCTTTACAAACCATATATCACGACCTTCGTCGTAGTATGCACCGTTTATACTCCAGCTGTTGAATACAGGATTTACTGTATCAAAGGTTATTGTAAACGAGCTTTCTTCCTTCTTTCCTTCTTCTCCGCCTTCTGTGTAGGTTCCGTTGTAACCTGTCATCTTGAACTGGCCGCTCAGCGATTCTGTCGGTGTAAACTCTGCCTTCCAGCTCCTGATTGCTTTTTTGTTACTGATTGACGCAAAAGCTGCTGTCTCATAGTTGTCTGGTAATGTTGTTCCGCTCTCGTTTATTGCACTTGTTGAGTATTCTATTTTGTCTGCTGCAATTGTTCCGTCTCCGACATTCAGTGTAAGTGCCTTTACGCCGCTTTCTTCGTCCTTATAGTTTCCGTATACGGTTATCTTCTTTGTTCCGTTTGCATATACGGTTCCCGCTGCCGACTTGAGTGTCTGTGCTCCTTCTGCCTTGTATAAAAGCGCCTTTACTTCAGGGGCTGTTATATCTATGTGTACTGTTATTTCTGTTTCTGCACTTTCGTTTCCGGCCTTATCCTTTGCCTTTACATAAAGCGTTTTGTCTCCGGTCCCCCTGAACGTTACGGTTCCCTCATAGGCTCCATTCTCCGCTGTAAGCTGAGTCCAGATCTTTACTGCATTTCCGCTTTCATCGGTTCCGTCTACTCCCGCTGATACGCTGCTTATACCGCTTCCGCCATTATTGTCTGCTGCACTTACGCTTACGTTCACGCTCTTCGAGCCAAGCCAGTCTGTTACTTCTCCTGATGCGTTTACGCTCTTTCCGCCGACTCCTGTCACACTGATATTTGTCGGCGCTGTCTTGTCTACGGTTATTACAGCTGTCTTAGACTCTTTCTTTCCGGCGTAGTCTTCTGCAACTACCTTTACGTCATACTTTCCTTCGGCGCTCAGGCTGCTTCCGCTGATTGTGTGGCTGTAGCTGCCGTATAATGGAGTATCTGTAAGAATGAGAACTTCTCCGTCCCCTTCTGTTTCGCCCTGTTTTGTTACCTTTATCTTTGCTTCATGGACAGCTCTTGTTCCTTCCGCATCATATGCCTGGCCGCTTACCGTTATGCTGCTTCCTTCTTTTCCGTTTATGTATTCTCCGCTTGTTTCTATGCTCACTACTGGTACGTTCTTATCATATCTGAAGTACCATGTCTTGCTGTCTGTGTTTCCGGCATTGTCTTCGCCCCTGATTGTTACGCTGTGGCGGCTTGCGGCATCCCTTGTGTTTTCTGCAAAATTTGAAGGTACACTGTACTGATATGTCCAGTTTCCCGCTGCCGGAAGAGCCTCTTCTGTTCCGTTATCTATCTTTATGTAGCTTTCCTTTACTCCCGACTGACTGTCTGTTACGCTTCCGCTTACGTAGATTGTATCTCCGCTTACCCAGTACCTTGTTCCCGCTGCGTCTTCTGCGTCTGTCTTTGCTCCGCTTACATTCAGTTCTGGCTTTGTCCTGTCGTATACTATGCTTATGCTCTTTTTGTTCTTTCTTCCGCTTGTTACGCTTGCGCCGCAGTTATCCTCTGCTTCTCCTTCTATCTGATAGCTTCCTTCTGCGGTTATTTCAAATGCCTCGTTTTCCAGTGTCTGTGCCACTCCGTCTTTCTTTACGCGTATTTCCTTTATTCCGTTATTATCACTCGCACTGAAGCTTACCTTTACTCCCTCTGCTCCGCTTCCTTCATTGAATACGTATTTTCCGTCTGCAGGCGCTGTTACTGCTTCATATGTTCCGTCACTCTTTTTCTTTTCTACCCTTATTGTTAATACAGGATCTGCATTGTCTACATAAAAATGTCTTACTGCCGCACTTGTTATCTCGCTTTCGTTTCCGGCCTTGTCCTTTAAGTATACGAAGAAGGTCTTCTCTCCCTCTCCGAGTTCTGTCGTTACATTCCATCGCTCTGATGTCTGTGCCTGGCTCTGCCATCCGCTGTCTGTCTTTGCCGGTGTGCTGCTTACGTTTCCGTCTGCTATATAATAATACAGCCTTTCAAGTCCGAGTCCTTCTTCATGTGCGTTTCCGCTGAATCTGAATGAGATTTTTCCGCTTCCGTCCGGACTTCCCTTTACGCTGTTTTCTCCGTATGGTGCAGGATCTGCTCCAGGATTGTCTATTTCCGTTACGCTTGGTGCAGACATATCTATCATTACCGTTACTGTCTGTGTACTCTTGTTTCCCGCAAGATCTTCTGCTTCTATTACAAACTTATATGTAGGACTTCCGCTTATTGCTTCTTCTGGTAGCTCTGCGCTCTCCCAGTCATATGTCTTTACTCCGTCACTTTCTGTTTCTGTCGGCGCACTGAGTGTCGTATTTATTTCTCTCTTTTCTGCTGCCGAAAGCGCATCGCTGTAGTCTCCGCCTCCGTTCTTATAGCGGATCTTTACGCTCTGGATTCCGTATCTGTCTGTTGCCTTTCCGCAAAGCTTTATCTTCTTTCCGGTGCTCAGGCTTCCTCCGCTTACATTACTGTATGCCCCGAAACTTCCGTCGCTGCCTTTCTCGCTGTACTTTACTCCGTTTATGCCCGGGCTTTCTGTATCATATACCCAGCTGCTTGTCTCCAATACATCACTTTCAAGCCCTACATTATCCGTTATCTTTGCTTCTACCTTCTTAAGCCCTTCACTGTCAAATGCGCCTCCATCAGGCAGCTCGCTCTTCTTTATCGTAAGTTTGCCGCCTGTTGCAGTAAGCCATCCTGTTGTCTTTCCCGGGTCGCTTATGTCGCTTATCCTGATTTCTATCTTCTCTATTCCTGATGTCGAGTCTGCATGCTGCGCTTCGTCTGCGTTGTGGTTTACGCTGAATGAGAAGTTTGCTCCGCTCAGTTCCCCTAACCCTGAAGGTAATTCTACGCTGTTTATCTCAGGTCTTGTGTTATCCCACCAGAATGATACGTACTTCTTTCTTGATACTCCGTTTCCGTCTGCACTCTTTATCTGGTACCATACCTTCTGGCTCTTGCTTCCGTCTCCCTTTAATATAATCTGTGACGGTATTTTGTCTGTATATGTCTTGTTTTCTCCGCATGCCAGTACTACCCCTGCTACCCTGTTGCTCTCTGTCATCTCGCTTACTTCGTCTTCATAGCTTCTGTACAGATACAGTTCCTGCGGATTGTCAGTGTATGAGTAGTCTAAGCTTACGCTCAGGGCCTTGTTTACGGCCCTTGCTGCGGCTTCCGTCGAAATGTAGTCCGGGCTTCTGTCCAGGCTTAAGTCTATCATGCTTCCGCTTGGCGCAAGGTAGAATGCATATATCTGCTCTTCTCCGCTGCTTCCATTCGCTGCATGTACATGGTTGCCCTTTGTATCAACTCCGCTTACATCTACCCTGTAGAATGCGTCCGTCTTTACTCCCGGTGTACTTTCAATTCCGATTATGTCTGTCGTGTATTTATATGATGTTCCGACTGTTGTCCTTCGATCCCCGTAGTTCCCTGCTGCCATCAGCATTATCTCTGCGGCCCCGGTTCCTTCCAGGGGCTCTCCCCTGTCGTTACATCTTACAAGCTTTATTTCTACGCTGTCCGGGTCTATCGTTATCTTGTCCAGTCCGGGGCTTACCTCTACTACAAGGCTCTTGCTCTCGTTTACTACCTGGTATGATGTAAGCGGATCTCCGCTCGCTCCTGTCATCCGCTCTCCGCTCTTAAGCGCGCTCATTCCGTTTACTACAAACGTAGGATCGTTGTCTGGGTTTACCGTAAACTTTCCTTCCCCTACTTCCCTCGTCTTTAACAGCTCAAGCACGGCTTCTCCTGCCGCGCTCCGCTCGTCTCCGCTTCCGTATGTTCCGTTTTTCATCGCGTACACTTCGGTTATCTTGTACTGCTGCAGGATATCCGCTGATATCTCGCTGTACAGATAATATTCCTTTGCCGCGTTCCCTTTTATGTCTTCTTCGCTCTGTTCGCTTCCGTCCGCAGGATACCTCTGTGCCCCGTCATATGCTATTATCTGGCACCATACCTGCTTTGCTCCGCCCTTCGCGTTCGTGCTTCCGTAGATTTTATAATAATCGTTTACCGTATTTCCGCTTTCGAACTTCGCTACGTCCATGCTGATCGAGTTTGGTACGTTCTTCAGCTCTGCCGTATGCAGCAGCTGCGTACATTCCTCATTCCCATAAATCCTCATCTCTATAAGGCCTACTCCGCTGTCATCTGCGGCCTGTCCTTCTATGCTTACTGTCTGTCCGTATGTATCGCTTTCTGCTGACTCTAATCTTGTCGACGGCCTCTGTAATACTACTACCGGCGCTGTATTGTCTATCGTTATCTGTCTTGTTGCTGTTGTACTGTGCCCTGCTAGGTCTGTTATTACTATGTTCGCTTCGTAGTTTCCGTCCTTTATTCCGTCTTCTCCTGGATTTATTTCACATACCCATGTATTCTGCTGCCCGAGTACCTGCGCGTACGCTACTGTTCCGTTCTTTGCTGCTACTGGTTTTGTCGTTCCGTCTGTGTTTATCGAATTCAGCGTTACGCTTACCCCCATTATCGCGCCGTCGTCACTCCACGTTCCGCGGAAACTGAACGAGTCGCGGATCGTGCTGTCCGCTGCCGGGCTGTCGATGCTGATCGTTGGTACAAGCGTATCGACTGCCGCTCCAAGACCGATCTCACAGGAGGTATATATCAATACTGTACTAAAAAGTCCTAGAATTAAAGTTTTTAATAAAGTTTTAGTTTTTCCCATATTACCCACCTATCGCTTTTGTGCGGTTTCGACATAATCCTGCTGTGAAGTATATCTTACACCATAAGCCAGAACTCCATTCTTAGAACCATTACCATAGCATTTACCACCATTGTTATCACTTGCTGTTGTATTTGTAGAAGAGGTATAGCTGATAGTTCCAGAGGCAGTTCCTTTTGTTCCATTTTCTCCAGTAGTGCCAGTTGTAGAATAAGCAAGAACTCCAGAATTCTTCCATACACCAACATTAATTCTTCTTGTTTTTTCATCTAGTGTAACAACGTTTTTATCAGCACTTGGTGTAGCATTTGCTCCTGTGCCATTTACTTTAAGAGTTGGTGCAATTGTACATTCCCAAACTCCTGTATATAAATCACCAGCTGCTGCACCAGCAAGACTTGCAGAAGAATAAGTTTCCGGCGGATTTGCAATATATGCATAACGCGGCTTCTTTGGAGTGTTTGCAAAATAACCAATATATGGAATCTGGTTATTACCAACCTTTGCTACATCTATTGTAAGCTCTCTTCCTACGGTTCCATAGGAATCTACAGTACAAGAAATAACATTTGATGCACTAAGATTTTCAAGATTAGCTTTAGGTATATATACATATTTAAGATCGCCTTTTGCGCTATCCCAAGCTGCCACATGTATATTATCGGCACTATCTACAACAAGTTGACAATATTTACCGGCATTTGACAAAAGTGTTACAGGAGTTGTCCAGCCCGTTCGGTTTACACCTGTATGGGTAGTAGACGGATCACTATTATATGAATAAAGTAAATCTTTTCCATTATACCAGACCATTGCTACTTTATTATTACTTGTAACACCTATTGAGACATATTCTCCTGATTTTTGATAAGCATTACCACTTGTGTCTTTACCATTTGATGTTGCAACTACCTGCAAGAAAGTTCTTTCTTCGTCTAAAGAACGCTTTGTTCGCTGATCGACATTTTTAGTATCTGGAGTGATTCCTGCATAAGAATCTTGTAATGTTCCATATTGATGCTTATTATCAACTTTTGCACCTCCTTGGAATCTTAAATCACCAGACAGCAAATCAAAAAATGCAAGATATACATTATTATTACCATCTGCAGCAATACTTGGACTCTTATAACGGTCTTTTGTTAAACTTGAATAGTCACCACAAATACTACTACCAATACGTATAGTATTATCTTCACCCGTTCTTGTATCTCCACCTCGTCCCCAACTGCCTACATAGAAACGATAATTATCTGCATAAGTATCACCACTTTCTCCTCCTAATGCAGTTCCATATGATTCACCGGTTTTATCAAAAGCAAATCCTGTACATTGAATAAAGTCTGCTGTTTTTGCCCACCTTGTATATGAATAAGTATTATTTGCCATACTCCAATACCTATCACCATCACAGAAAGCAAAACCAAGCATACCATTAGAAGGATTTACTTTCATCATAATATCAAGGGCAGAGTTATTGTCTGGTTTAGCCGCTTCTCTATTGAACTCCCAGACATCAATGTAAACATCATCGGTAAGGCGGTTGTTGTTTACACCGTTAGGCTGGCGGTTGTAGTAGTCAGCATATGCATCAGTATCACCTGTAGTTTTGTTTGACGGTACCTTAGTTGATACGCCCTTAGCATTGTCGTTATTCAGGTTGTTAAGCGACTTAATATACACAGGAGCAGCGTCTGTTCCTATGTTCTTCTGAACATAAACATGTCCGGAACCAGCTCCTGCCGGAATCTCATACTTTCCGTCGTTCGTGAGTTCTGCGGAAGCAGTATTATCTACAAGTGCATTAGTATTCTGCGACTTTTTAAGAGTATTCGGGTCATCATTTTCAAAGTTGAGTGTACAGCCTGCCAGGTTGAAGCCTGTAAGGGAAATCTTTTCGCGCAAACGATCGTCATATGCTGTTCCACCTGCAAAGCTTACATAAACCGGGTAATGACCCAGGGCAGTTCTTGAGTAAACAGTCGGGTTACCTGTGTTTACTTCAGAAAGCGAAGTCTTAACCTCACGGATGTAAGGAACAATATCCATGCGGTAGCGTGCTGTACGTGCAGTATTGACGTATACGACATCAGTATCAGCCATTGCCACTTCATTTCCGTTAGCATCAAGGATATAGTAAACTGCGGTTCTGTCATCCTTTACCTTCTTCTGAACAGCCTTCTTAAAGGCTGTATCAGTAAATACAGAGTTTTCAGCCCATGAAGTCTTAGCTGTTGCCCAGGTTGTCTTTCCTCTTGCTGTAGAAGCATATGCTGAAGGATCATTAGAACGAGCGTTTTCATATGAAGGAATTTTTGCATAACCTCCAGTTCCAGAAATTCCTATATTGCTTCCTTCACCGTATGTAGGTTTACCCATGTTTGTAGCTGTTACAGTTACTTCAGTATCAATGGCTGCCTGTCCGAGTACTTCCGTATCAATATGAAGCTTCCAGGTAACGTCATGTCCGTTCTTTCCTGTTCTGTCTGTTATAACTTCAAAGTACCAGCCTTCTGCATCATATTTTGTCTTATCTGATACAAGATGTCCCGAAGCATAGTGTGCCAGCTGCTTTGTCTGCTTTGTCTGCTTTGTCGTTCCGAATATGTCTGCACTAATCGTATTTATGAGGTTATTGTCATGTGCAGTTCCCTCTATAATTATCTTTCCTGATACCTTCGGATCCTTATCCATAAGTCCGCTGTCTGAAATAAATGTACTTCCTGTAAAGGTAAGGTCTTCTTCAAGCTCTATGTGGCCTTCAAGCTGTGTATATTTTGAAGGATTTGCAGACTTTTCTACAGAGTTAGACGTTATGCCCTCCCAGTAGAACGGAGTTACCTTTACTACAGGAGTTCCTACTGTCTGTGCCTGTACTGCAAAGTACATCTTAAGCTCCGCAGTCTGGCTTGGAGCTGTAGTGCTGAATGCCTCGCTTCCTTCCGTAGAATCCCAGAACTTGAACTCAAACGGAATACCCTTTGTGGCATCTTCAGTATCTCCAAAAATCAGGAGATCTCCTGCATGTACATTAATGTCTCCGGTTACCGCAGTATAGTCAAGGGAACCTGTAGTAATAAAGGCAGTATTGTTATTTCCGCTCTTTACGTTTGTTCCGTTTGTTACCTTATAGCTGTAGTAAATTGAACCGTTTCCGCCGACAATCTCCGGCTGGATTACTGTGTTACCCCTGAGCACTGCAACAGGAGCATCTGAGGTTCCGCATACAAGGTCTCCCAAAGGATTCTTTGAGTTTGTTCCGTATACCTTCTCGTCAGGGTCAA
>SAMEA3663277__coassemble_35_pt1 | contig 91714 bp, 101 predicted proteins | sample SAMEA3663277__metabat2_high_PE_016 | metagenome-assembled genome bin SAMEA3663277 (sample SAMEA3663277) | pig gut metagenome | biome: pig gut; feature: pig-associated habitat; material: faeces | place: China | collected 2013 | reverse complement strand
CGGGAAACTACGCTTAAGTTGATTTCGGATTCTTTGGAGTATGAAATGTTGAAGAAACATTATAAGGAATTGGTGGAAAAGATATTTGCCTGACATGTTTTTCTACCCCCAAAGATGTAAAATGGGGTAGAAAATGAAGTGGTGTGGTAGAATAAATAGTTGATGTTTAAGGATATCAATAAATAACTTTGTTTTGGGGTGATTTATTTCGCCCCTTAATCTTCTTGCAAGAATGAAATATTATAAAAATTCAACCTGATAACACTCTCGAAGGTTCCAGTCTTCCAGTGAGATTGAAAGCAACAGAAGATTTGAAGTTGCAAAATTGCAAAATTCGATTTTATGAAATAAAGAGGTTAATCTATGATAGCAACAAATAAATACATTAAGGTAATGGCGCCACTAATTGTTCAACTGTGGCCAGATAATACGAAAGATGAAGCTATAGAAATTATAGAAGAATATCTTTATGGTGAGGAGACTGGAGCCTTTGTCCACTTTGTAGATAATCAGTGTGTTGGACTAGCTTTATGTAGTTTAAGGCATGATTATGTAGAAGGTTGTAAATCAAGTCCGGTGGGTTATCTTGAAGGTATCGTTGTCGATGCGCAGTTCAGAAATCATGGAATTGCAAGAGTATTATGCGCTGAATGTGAACAATGGGCGAAAGATAAAGGCTGTAAAGAGTTTGCAAGCGATTGTGAAATAACGAATGAAGATTCATTTAGATTCCACATAAATATAGGCTTTGACGAAGAAAACAGAATTATTTGCTTTAAGAAGGAAATCTGAAATCACAATTTGTAAAGCACATACAAATTTCAGTCTTCCGGTGAGATTGAAAGCGCGCATGAATTTGAATCTATGGAGGATTTGACAATGGGAAAGGAACTGTCGGAAATGACGCTGGAAGAACTGTGGGAATTGTTTCCCATCTTTCTTGTTCAGCACGATGATAAGTGGAAAAACTACTACAAGGAGATTGAATCCTCCATCATGGATCTGCTATCAGACTATCCTGTTGAAAGGATTAGTCACATTGGTAGTACAGCGATACAGGGCATATGGGCGAAGAATATCGTTGATGTGATGGTTGAGATTTCTGAAAAAGCCGACATTGAAGAACTGGCACATGTTATGGAGCGGAATGGTTTTATTGGAATGTCCTTTGAAACAAATCGGATTTCACTCAATAAAGGGTATACCAAAGAAGGCTTTGCGGATAAGGTTTATCACATTCATCTCAGATACACCGGAGATAATGATGAACTGTATTTCCGCGACTATCTGAACGAGCATCCGCAGGTAGCAAAGGATTATGAATCTTTGAAGCTGGAATTATGGAAGAAATATGAACATGACAGAGACTCATATACCGATGCAAAGACTGTGTTCATTCGCAAGTGGACAACAGAAGCCCGCAGAATATATGGCGACAGATACTGACAAATTTCAGTCTTGCGAAGAGACTGAAAGCGCACATGAATTTGATGAGGTGTAATTATGGTAAGAATTGCAACAGTAAATGATGCAGAGCAATTAAATATCTTAAATAACGAATTTAATGGTGAAGGTGAAACAAGCATAGATAATATTGGAAATTCTCTTGTGAGTAATAAACAGGAGGTTGTTATCGTTGCTGATGAAGATGATATATTAGTAGGATTTGTATGTGTTCAACTTAAAAAGTCCTTTTGCTATGATGAATATATGCCTGAAATTACGGAAGTGTATGTTAAACCGACATATAGAAATAGAGGGATTGCGAGTGAAATGATTATTTTTGCAGAAAATTATTGCAGTAAGAATTATCCACTTCATAAGTACGAACTCTTAACAGGACAAGAAAATCTTGTTGCACAATCTGTGTATAATAAACTTGGTTATGTAGATGATAATGAACTTCATTTATCAAAACGAGTTAAGAGATAGTCAAATTCCAATTTGTTGAGCACATAAAAATTTCAGTCTTGCGTAGAGATTGAAAGCAACAGAAGATCTGAATTTGTGCGTGAGAATAAGATACATAAGTTGGAGGTATGATTATGAATAACACGAATCAAAAAATGATTGATGCAGTAATAGAAAAAGCAGAAAGGGTATGTCCTGGATCGCTGGCACTTATTGGAGTTTACGGTTCCGTAGCCACAGGTGATGAGTATGCGAAATCGGATTTAGATTTGCTTATATTGATTCAAGACGATAACGGGTGGCAACTTGGAACAGCTTTTATTTTAGATGATAATAAAGTGGGTTATGATATATATTGTACGAATTGGGGTGGGTTAAAATATGATACAGAATGCCATCACGCTCAAATTTCGAAACTTATGGATTCCAAGATAGTATATGTTAAAAATCAGGATGCCTATGATGAATTGTGTAAATTAAGAGAGCAGACAAAACACTTTTTGGTATCTGAGGAACGATTCCAAAACGTGAATGACTTGATAGACAAAGCAAAAATATCTTTTGCAAATGCTCATTTACATGAAGAATTAGGACAGTACGAATGGATATATTTGGGGTGATGTATTATCTTATGGACGCAGTTATGGTTTTTCATGGAAGATATTTTAAGCGTGGCACAAAAAGAATGTTAGAGGAATTGGAGTCTTTGCCGATTAATGAGTTTTTTGTGGATAATATAAAGGGCATCGTTACAAGTAAGGATGTTTCTGGATTAAGGACTTTATCAAAGAGTCTCCTTTTATATGCAGAAAAAAAATTGATACATGAAAAAGAGAAAAAAGAACCTTCTGAGAGTCTTACAGGTACCTATGAAGAAACATATTCGAACTGGAGAAATAAGGTAGAGGAAGCAGCTGAACAAAATAATGTTTTTGCCTCTTTTATGAATATGTGTAATTTGCAATATATGTTTACAGAGATTTCATCTGAGTATTCCATAGGAACTTATAATATCATGGAAGAATATAACCCTGATTATTTAGAAGACAATGTTAGATTATTTGATAAGTGCTTACAAAAATACCAGGAAGTATATAAAACAGTGGGATTAGAAATAAAGCGTTTTCTAGCGTAGATGAATTTATCGCAGATTATTTAAAGGAAGCAAAATTTATGTAAAAAACACACGTAACTTTCAGTCTTATGAAGAGATTGAAAGCAACAGAAGATTTGAATTTTCTTAAGAGGAGGTAATGTATGATTTCACAGGGTTCTATATATCTTATTGTTAGAGATTTCGATAAATCGGTACAATTTTATAAATTGTTGCTTGAACGAGATGTGACAGAACAAAATATGAACAGATTTGCTATATTTAATATTAACGGACTGTGCTTATCTATATAGGATATGTGCGTTGGGTATAGCTAGTAAGCAGACTGAAATCAGATTATTAGCAATGCTCTCTGCAGTTCTTCATAGTCCTTCGGCAAAGTTCATGATTTACTCCTGCGCAAGGGATTGTAGCCACGCCGAAGGCGGCCACCGCAAGCGAGCGAACTAACGTTAGTTAGTGAACGAGTGCGGAGGCTGGAGCGATAGCGGAATGGCGGAAAGCCCGACCGCCGCTTGCGGCGGTTGCGCCCTTATAATTATTAATATCATACTTTTTGTTTCGCGAAAATCAAACCATAGTTGCAATTTGGTTACTTATAGTTGCGTTTTCTGCTATACTGATTTTATGATACAGATTTTTGGAACGAATAAAAGTTTTGATTGTAAGGCGGCGCAGAGATTTTTTAAGGAGCGCCGCATTCCTTTTCAGTTTGTGGACCTCAAGGAAAAAGAGATGTCGGCCGGCGAGTTTGATTCTGTTGTGACGGCCCTTGCCCGAACGGAAGGTGGACGTGATGCTGCCCTCGACGCACTGATTGATAAAAAATCAAAAGATTACGCCAGCATTGCTTACCTGGACGACAGCGAAAAAGAAGGAAAGCTCTTTGAAAATCAAGCGGCACTTATGAAGCAGCCGGTCTGTCGTAACGGAAAAACTGAGGCGACAGTTGGCATGGCGCAGAAAATCTGGGAAGGCTGGAAATAAATATCAGAAATAAAACTGAAAATAAAAGATATTTATCATATTAAAGTTTTTCAGTATAATTTAAGCCTATTACATGGTGGTTCAAGCTTTTTTCTATGGCCCCACCGCTCAACAAATCAGGAAAAAAAGAGGCGCAATTATGAAAATCGAAACTAAAGTTTTACACTCAGGCTATAAGCCGGAAAATGGCGGACCAGGAACTATTCCAATCGTGCAGAGCACTACTTACCGCTTTGACAGCTGTGACCATGTTGCGGCTCTTTTTGATAAGCCTACGGAATTTATGTATTCACGTTTTGCAAACCCTACCTGCGATGCAGTTGAAAAAAAGATTGCAGACCTTGAAGGTGGAGTTGGCTGTATGCTTACAAGCTCTGGTCAGGCTGCTTCGCTTCTCTCTGTTTTGAATCTTTGTTGTGCCGGCGATAGCTTCATCGCTTCTTCATCAATTTACGGCGGAACTATAAATCTCTTTGGCTTCACTCTTAAGAAGCTTGGGATTGAATGTATCTGGGTTGATGTTGATGCCAGCTATGAAGAAATCTGCAAGGCAATCAAGCCTAATACAAAGTGTATTTTTGGTGAGACAATTGCAAACCCGGCCCTTACAGTTTTTGATTTTGAAACCTGGGCTAAGGCTGCTCACGACAACAATCTTCCTCTTATTGTAGATAACACTTTTGCAACTCCAGTTCTCTGCCGTCCATTTGAATGGGGCGCAGACATTGTAGTTCACTCAACAACAAAATATATGGATGGTCACGCAGTTCAGGGTGGTGGTGCAATCGTAGACTCTGGAAACTTTGACTGGGAAAAGGCTTACAAGGCAACAGGCAAGTTTGCCGACATGGTTGAGCCTGATGAAAGCTACCATGGTCTCCGCTATGTTGGAGATTTCGGTAAGGCCGCTTACATCGTAAAAGCCCGCACTCAGCTTATGCGCGACTTTGGTTGTTACCCTGCTGCACAGAGCGCCTTCTATCTGAATATGGGACTTGAGACTCTTCCGGTTCGTATGGAACGCTATTGCGCCAATGCCCGCAAGGTTGCAGAGTTCTTCAAGACCTCCGACAAAATTGCTAAAGTGACATATCCTGGCATTCCGGGTGACAAGTACTACGAGCGTGCACAGAAGTATCTTCCAAACGGAACTTGTGGCGTTATCTCTATCAGCATTAAGGGTGGCCGTGCAGCAGCTGTTCGTTTTATGGATGCTCTCAAGCTTGCCTGCGACGAAGTTCACGTTGCCGACATCCGCACCTGCGTTCTTCACCCGGCCAGCGCAACTCACCGCCAGCTTACAGACGAGCAGCTCGTTGCAGCCGGAATCGACGGCGGTATGGTTCGCGTTTCAGTCGGCCTCGAAAATGTAGATGACATCATCGAAGATCTAAAGGGCGGACTTGCTGCTATTTAGCAGTTTATTTAGACTTGCAGGAGTTTTACAATCTTCTGCAAGTTTTTGATTTTATGAAGCAAGCTTCTATCATAATCTTCAGGTAGTGAAGCATCAATCATAGTAAGACATATAGTGAATATCATGCAGTGCATTGAAATCGCAAGGTCTCTGAGTGATGAATTATGTTTGCTTTCGTTACTCAATTTTTCTCCTTACTTTTCTTGCCTTTTTATGCGCACATATCATACAAATCACCAAGCTCGCTTCTTAAAGAATTGAATGCGGCCTGCTCAAGCTGATGGATGCGGGCCTTTGAAAGACCATAGCTTTCGGCAATATCATTAAATGATTCTTCTTCCCTGCCGTCAAGACCGTAATGGCGGTTAATAATGTCAGAGTCTCTTCCAGAAAGCCTCTCGAGTGCCTTTCTTACACGGTAGTGCTTTTCGTTTTCGATGCACTCTTCTTCAACCGGATTTTCAGAATTGTCGCCAAGAGATGAAATAAATGCTTCTTCATCAAAGCCCGGTTCGTTTTTAACCAGTCTGGAAAAAGGTGTAGTAGAAGACTCTTTTCTGGTTTTTCCGGCAGCCTCTTCAATTTCTTTATGAATCCACCATTTTGCATAAGTTATAACACGAAAGCCCTTTCCGCCATCAAATTTGTCTACGGCTTCAATCAGACCGATAAGACCTATTTGAGAAAGATCTTCCGGGTCAATTTTATAGCCCAAGAAGCTGAGGGAATATTTTATCGCGAAAGGAATGTTGGAAAGAATAAGGGTATTGCGGGCTTTTTTATCACCCTGCTTAGCCTGAAGAGCAAGTTGGTATTCCTCATCACGAGAAAGAGTGTTGAAGTGTGGAAAGATTGACATAGACATAGAAACCTCCTAGCATATTAAAATGTCAAAAAAAATTAAAAAGAGAGATTAAATTGTTTGTGTTATTGATTTATGGTGTTAACAATATAGGCAGTCAGGCCTTCCTAAATTCCAAAAAAATGAAAAAACTTTGAAATTTTTGCAAAAAATATCTAGACAAAATAAGAGTGGTAGAACACGGGCTGCGAGATAAACTGCATGATTTTGTATAATTTTTACCCGCGCGGAGCAACATGAATTTGTCCGAAGGCGTGGGGTCTTTTGATATCTTTTTTGTCGCACCATTCGAAAAAAGCTTGAAGAGCGTCATCACAAAGCTGAGTGTTATGAGGGCCCAGTGCCTGCCTTATTGAAAAGTCCGGAGTTACCTCTATACAGATGCGGTATTTGTTCTGGAACATTGCATAGACAATTGTTGCCCGCCTTTCCAGCACCGCATTCTTGTAACCCCAGCCAACGCAGTTGCTCATTGCGCTTCCGATTTGTTTGAGGGTATAACTATCCTTTGCTACATAAAAACAGAAGCGTTCTTTATCGGGCACTTCTTCCAGCTCTTTGGTAACCGGATTTTCCCGGAACTGACGACCGGCCTTATACTCCAGAGCCATAAATTCAGGCTCGATGGTAAAAGGAACATTAGCCTCAACCTTGTGGCTTGATATTAATCCTTCAAGATTCAGCTGCTCCTGTCGTCGGAGAAAAAAGTCATGGGTGTACTGATTAAAGCCCTCACGTATTACTTCCTTTTTTTCCTGATTTGTAAGATGACGGGAGCAAACATAATACATATTGATTGCATCAGTAATGATTATTGGTGAGACTGTGTGATTTGCAAAAAAGCCCACGGTGCGCTCGATAGAATTCCACACGGTTTTTTGATTTGAAAGGGCAAGCATGTCGCTTACAAATTGCTTGAGCGGTTCCCGGATAATGTAAGTAATCTGGCCGCCCGCAAAAGAAATCATAAAGTATTTTAGAAAAGCGTAAAAAGATGGAGCAGGGGATTTTTGAAGAAGATTTACATCGGTAAAGCCCATATCCTGAGCGGCCGCATAGCAGATTACGCTCTGAGGAAATTTTTGATAAAGCTTGCGTAGAGTTTTTGTCGGTTTAATGTCCATGCTGTCAAACATTTCGTTTTCTGCTGTCGGAGTGTTGCCCGAAGAAAGAGCCGCAAAATCCGGGTCGTAAGGATTCAAGCCCCAGTGTTGGGCAATGCGGTAAAAGTTGATGTTGAAGGGGCTGAGCATATAGCCCAGAATAACACTTAAGCCCCCGAGCTTTGAGGCAACCGTAGGGCAGATGCCAAACTCTTCCTTGTAGGCCGCTCCCATGTCGCGTAAGATTTCAGAAGTGATTTCCTTGCAGAGAACTCCGGTCAGATCTTTACGCTCAAAAATCGGTGTTCCGTTTTTGAAAAGGCGCTTTCTTTTAGTGTTTACTTCGTAAATGTTTTCCAGCAGGCGTCTGTTTTTTGTTGAGACCGTCTGTGAATTAACCTTGATATACCAGTTGCCCTCTTTTTTGCTTACGACGTAATTATAATTAAAAATTGTTTCATCCTGCGTAAAAGGGCCGGTGTAAAGTTTTCCGCAGGCGGTCTTCAGCACATTCTGCTGGAAGGCGGCAATGTTTTCCCACCGCTTGTGCTGGCGGCAGAAAACCGTTTTCTGCTTTATGTTTATAATGGTAGGGAAAACTGAAAGCGATTCATCCTGGCGCGGCACAAAAGAGTTTTTTATAATGTCATATCCCCAGAAACGATTCATGAAAAACCTTAATCAAATATAATCAATCTTAATCAAGACAAAAGCCTACGCGACACTCTTTTTCTTCTTTTTCAAGACGTTCATTCTCGCAGAGTTCAGCGATTTCGTCATAAGAAGGAAGAGCTCCTTTTATGATTTCTGTCATTTCACATTTTCGCACAATATTGTCAATTTCGCCACCGGAAAAATCAAAACGATCAGCGAGCCTTTCCAAATCAGATTCGCCAAGCTCCGGCAGCTTGCTTCCCCAGATTTTTTTACGGGCTTCAAGGCTTGGCTTTTCGTATTCAACCTTAAAAAGAAAGCGACGTTCAAAGGCTTTGTCCATATTGTTGCAGAGGTTTGTTGTTGCAAAAATAATTCCGTCCAGCTTTTCCATTTCTTCAAGAAGAATATTCTGAATGGCGTTTTCTGTCTGCGCACAGTTTCCGCTTGTAACATCCTTTCGTTTAGAAATAAGAGCATCGGCCTCGTTAAACAAAAGAATAGGTGTATTCTCGTGACGGCGTTCTGCTGTCTGACAGAGCTTCCTGTAATTTGTAAAAATCTTTTTTACAATTTTTTCACTTTCACCAAACCACATGGATTTTGATTCAGAAATATCAACATGAAGGATTTTTCTGTTTGTCTTTTTTGCAAGCTGATAAACAGTTTCAGTCTTTCCGGTTCCAGGCGCGCCATAAAGAAGAACTGCAACGCCTTTTGGAAGTCCTTTCGACTCGAGTCGTTTCTGCATGGCAACAAGATTTTTTTGAGAAAGACTTTCCTCCAGCATGTCAATCTGCTTCCGAACTGTCTCAGAATAAAAAAGCTGCTTTTCCTTGAGCTTTTCAGGCTCAAGAATATTCCTGTTGCAAACCGGCTTCTTTTTATAGAGGTCTGCATTCTTGCCATAAATCAATTCAATGGTACGGTCGCTTAGAGTTACAGTTGTTTTTTCGACGACATCATTTTTTTCAATTTCAATAAAACCGTTTGTGTTTAAAGGATCTTTTTCATCAAGCATTTTTCGAAGATTTATAAAATACGCATTTGTCTTTGCATATAAATCACTTAGAGTAGAGCAAAGACAGGATTCATTACCATCAAGAAAATCCTTGGAACAATCATAAAGAAAATATCTTTCCATTGGGTCAAGCTTTGTTTTTATGATTTTTTTGAAGAAAGGCAACTCTGCAAATTTCTTTTCCAGGGAGGCCAGTTCTCGTTTTTTCAGCAGAGGTGACATACGCTTTTCATAAGTAATTGCAAATTCGTGAAGCGCATCAATTGTAATTTCCAGGTCAGATTTTTGATATTCAGCTTCTGCATATTTTTCTGCCTGACTGCCAAAAAGTGTTTTAAGCCCCTCGGAACTCAATTTTAAAATTGTAGCATATCGTGAACCACGTCTGAAATCACCGGCGATTTGTTCAAAGCTATCTATAATAAGATTTCTTTCAAAAAGAATATCATCCTTTTGGCTTAAGCGATGGCAGCGTGAATATTTTATAAACATTCCAAGAACATCAGTAAGAAAATCAGAATCATCATCTACAAGAGTTTTTCCAGAAATACAAAATGAACTGAGTAAATACAAAATTATTCGAGATTCCAGATCTTCAGGAAACTCCCTTTTTATATTTTGCATGATTTCGTCCTGCTCGTACTTCCGTTCATAAGTTGCAACAGTTCTGTAAAAATCTTCATCAACATTAGAATTCCTGAAACAGTTTTTAAATAGCGTAAAGAAATTCATAAAAATCTTGTCGGTTGTTTCGAGAGTTTCTTCAACCTGAATAATGGGTGTTCCTTCGACGATACTTTCTACAACAGAATCAGGAATTTCATAGCCGCCATTTCTTTCGCTTCTGCGAGCCAGTCTGGATTCTGCTTTTTTCTGTCCTATCAAAAACTTCTTTTGAAGCAAATTAAAATTCTGTGAATAAAGTAAAATAGTAATATGGGGAATCTCAAGAAAATCTGCAATTTCTGCAAGAGACGAAGCTGCAGACTCCTGCATCTGAAGATAAAAAATTACAGTAAAAAATACAGCAGAAGTTTCATCAATATTAAGATATTTTGCAAGGCGTTCAAGATTTCCTCTTTCTGTTTTAAGAACATTCTCTTCAAGCTTACAGCCTTCGAGCTTTCCTGAAAGGTCAATAATAGTCTGTAAAATTGATTTTTTGTTTGTTTCTGCGTTTACCATTTACTTCTCCTTAGTGCTTTAATAATATACGGTCTTTTTTTCAGAAGTTTAGTATTCTTGCTCAATAATCAAAGAAATTTTATAATAATTTTATGCCCCTGCAATTTACCTGGACAGACTATCCTGAAGCTGCTGACTCGCCTGATTTTTTGAGTGGCGCTACATTTGAACCGCCGCTTACAACAGACTTCAATCACCTTCTTATTAAAGGCGATAACTATCCGGTTTTAAAAAAACTTCAGAAAGATTTTTTCGGGGCAGTTGATTTAATCTACATAGATCCGCCATACAATACAGGTAATGATTTTACCTATAACGACAATTTTAAAGTTCGGGACGGAAGTGGCGAGGCAGACCGACACAGCCAGTGGCTCAGCTTTATGCAGCGCCGGCTTCTTACGGCCCGTCCGCTTCTCAAATCTAGCGGCTGTATTTTCATTGCAATTGATCAGAGCGAGCTCTATACATTAAAGCTGCTTTGCGATCAGATTTTTGGTGAAGAAAATTTTGTAAATGATTTTATGTGGCTGCATGGTAAGGGGAAAAAAGATACCTGGTCACGTACATTGCAGCAGCATACTCTCTGTTATGCCCGCGATAAAAAGCAGCTTCCTGCCTTCCGCGAAATCCAGCAGACAGACTGGGCTACAACAAACGCCGACAGCGACCCTCGTGGAAACTGGTTTTCCGGCAGCATTTCTTTTACAGAAAAGCGTTCAAATCCGAATCACAAAAACTACTATTCGATAGTTTCTCCAAGCGGTAAAGTCTGGACCCGCCAGTGGCAGACAGACGAAGCTCACATGAAAGAGCTGATTGCAGATAACCGCATATTCTGGGGACAGCCACCCGCTTACGACAAGGTTCCGCGTATAAAGATTTTCAACGAAGAAGAATCTGAGGTTATCCCTCGCAATATAATAGAACCAAAAGAAACAACCCGTGCAGCCCAACACCACTTAGACGAACTGCTTGGACAGTCAGGCGCTTTTGACAATCCCAAGCCTGTCAGTCTTATCAAACATATAATAGAAATTACCCGCCAGCCGAAAGACGCCCTTATTCTAGACTTCTTCGCCGGCAGTGGCACCACCTTCGAAGCAGTCTGCGCCCTCAATGCTCAGGATAAAGGAAAACGCCGCTCCATCCTGGTTCAAAAGGACGAAAACGGCATTTTCGAATTGTGTAAAAAAAGATGTCAGAAAGTTTCAGAACTATTTGAACAGTCTGCGGCACTCCAGGTAGAACCTCTTTTCATCAGCTTCACCCATTGAAAAACTCTTTCTAGGTAAAGGGCCCCGGCCACTGATAGTTTCAAAGAAGCTGTCCTTTGCGATTGGTGGCAGTAAAATTCCCACTGCATTTTCACGTTCGCCAAGTTTAAGAACTTCATCACTTCCGTGGATGTAATCGATTTCAGCTTTTTTTGCAGAGGCGCATGCGGCAGCAGTGGCAGATTTTAGGAACTCATCAATTTCCGGTTGCAGTCTTGCAACGGCGAGTTCTGTAATTCCAGTTTTCAAAAGAACGTATTTCTGAGCTCCACCAGCTTTGTAAGCAAATCCAAAATCAGCATGAGAAGTCTTTACAGCAGCTTCAAGTTCTCCAGCACCACTAACTTCACTCACCGAACCGCCAAGCTTTTCAGCCAGAGTCTTTATAAGACCTTCGACATCACAGTCAAAAATAACTCTGTGAATTGGCTCAAATGTTAAGCCTTTATCATAAATATTTACAATTTCAACAAGAGCATAGCGAACCGGGCAATCGCGCAAAGTCGCGTCATCGGCACCTTCCGCAATCAGCTTTTCTTTATACTCATCCCAGACAGCTTTTGCAGTAGCCAGAGAGTGGTTACCGTCACCTACAGCAAACAGAAATGTTGAACCGTCAGCAGCACGCTTTGCTTCCGCAATCTTAGCTACAGCTTCAGTTACTCTGGCAATTTCACTAACAGACTCAACTGCCCAGCCGGTAATCTCACCGCCATTACACATAAGCTCGCCGCTGTACAAAGGTGCCTTGCCTCGAACAGCAGTACCCGCACCGCCCACCAGCAAATCATCCTTGTCATCAACTAACAGCATAATATGTGGCAATTCAAGAGCAGCTCCGCGGCGAATCTCCATACGTGGAGGAATGCGCTCAACGATTGTTGCTTCTGTTGCGCGGATATTTGCCTTGCTGAAAGGCTTCCACTCATAAGTTTCCAAATCAATCTGAGTAACAAGACCCCGGCGCATACGGCCAAAGGCAGTCTTTCTTTCTATATAAACCATACAATTGCGTTCTGTATCAAATACGCTGTTTTGTGAGCCGGCGCCTTCTGCGATGTAGGATTTCATTGTTTTTCTGATTTTTTCGATTCTAGCCGGCTTATCAGGAGAATTCAAATAAACCTCCGGCAAAATCAGATTAAGTGTCGAAGGCTTTCCAGCTGCTGCGGCCTCGGCTTTTTTCCAGTAGTCTAAATCCTGGGTATACTGATCGCATGCAATTACAGACCAGCTTTTTACATCAATATTTTTTGGCAAAAGGATTTCCGGCACGCGGATTCCAAAATCTTCAATCTTTTTCATAAATGCAAGTATACAGTTTGACTGGCTTTTATGCTATAATCAAATAGGATTATAAAGATGGACGCTTCATTGAGACTGGAACAGAAGCTTGTTCAAAAACAGATACAAAAGCTTTCTCAAGTTCAGATAACCTCCCTAAATTATCTTGCGATGGGGAATGAGACACTGCGCAATGAAATATACAAAGCAGTCAGCGAAAATCCTGCACTTGAAATTGTAAGTGAGCCATCACGCAGGGAAAACTTTACTGGTTGGGAAAATTATTCTACATCCTTCGGTAATTCAGCAAGCTCAGATCAATTTCAGCAGATTCTGGAAAATCAACAGGACTATGATGAGACGCTTCAGGCACATCTTCTTCATCAATTGAATGCTATGAAAATCTCAGAGACCGAGCATGAGTTATGTACTAAGCTGATTTATAATCTCGACAGAAATGGCTTTTACGGCTCCATGCTTTCTCCAGAAACTTTTCTGCCACATAAAAATCCTGCTGCGAAAAAAGACCTTCTTGAACGCTGTCTTAAAATGGTTCAGTCTCTCGATCCAATAGGAACCTGCTGCCGAACTCCAGAAGAAAGCCTTTTGATACAGGCTCAGCTTTCAGAAAATCCTGATCCGCTTGCGCTTTTTATTCTGGATGGACATCTTGATTTTATGAACCCGCCTGATGCCCAGAAAATCAGTCGCAAACTTATTGATTTTAAGAACTCGCTTCATAAAAAAGCCTTTGCAGATACTTCTGTAATTGATAACCTTTCGCTTGACGAAGCTGCTGCCGCCTCGGCTCTTAAATTTATTCTCTCACTTAATCCGCATCCGGCTCAGGGGTATAATACGGAAGCAGGAGCAGATACTGGCCGCCCTGATGTGGTTTTGATTGTAACAAAAGAAAATGGCCCTGCAGATGATGATTATTCGCGAGGCCTTGTCTCTCTAAATTCAGATTATCATTTTCAGATAAAATATGCTTCAGGATCTTTACCCGAGATTCGCATTTCTCCAGAATTCAAAATGGATAAGGAAAATATCGCTAAGGCCCAGGCTTTAATAAATTCACTTCAATTTCGCGAATCAACGATTGTTATGCAGGGGTGCGCCATTGTACATGCCCAGAAAAACTTTTTTCTGAAGGGCCCAGGTCACCTCAAGGTTCTTACCCGCCGTCAGATTGCTCAGGAATTGGGAATCCATGAATCAACAGTTTCGCGAACGTCAGCAAAAAATGGCAGTAAATATATTCAAACGGAATGGGGACTTTTTCCAGCCTGGTATTTCTTTACTTCAGGAGTTTCGAATCGAGACGGTAGTAAAACAATTTCCTCCGAAAGAATTAAACAAAAAATTAAGGATGTGCTTTCTGAACATGGTAACGAAAATCTTTCAGATCAAAAGCTTTGCGAATTGTTGAATCAGAAGGGGGCCAGGATTGCCCGTCGTACCGTCGCAAAATATCGTGCACAGCTTGGATTCAAAAATTCATATAAACGATAAAAAAACGGCCTGCACTTTTTGCACAGACCGTTCATATTGATTAGCGTAGTAATTTACTTCTGCTGAACCTTATCTTTTTCCTTCTTGATTTTGTTATCAAGTACATCCATCATCTTGTTCAAGGCTGCTCCAAAATCAAAATCTTCTCCAGTAACGTGAGCCTGTGTTCCCCACTTAAAGTTTACTGTTGTATCAAATACATAAGCCTTGTCGTGCTTGATTTTCATAAGTAAATCGACAATCAGTTCATCGGCATAAGCAATTCTCTTAAGTTTTGACTCAATCATATCAGACTGCTTCTGCTCAAGTGTAAATCCTACTGCGTTAATAGATGGTGTCATAGTTGTCTCCTTTGGAGTAAATTTGCTTTACTCCGGCTGTAAGTGATGTAATCCCGTATACGCGGGCCTTTCTGTATATTATAGTAACACGGGTTTTACGAAAAAACAAATTTTGATTAAAAAAAACTTTCTCTATTGATAAGATATCTTAAACTGTGTATAGTAAACGCGTATGGCAGATAAGAAATTTACAGTACTTGATTTGCTAGACCTCGAACTTTCCGGACATGATGCTCTTGATTTAAAGTGTATCGCAGGGCGCCGCGGATTACCTCGCGCTATTACGGTTCCTGAACTTAACCGTCCTGGGCTTGCACTTTCAGGTTTTTATGAATCTTTTGCCAGTAACCGTGTTCAGGTTTTTGGTCGCGGCGAAGTAGCCTATCTGCAGAAACTTCACAAAGAAAAAAATACTGATTCAATCCGAAATTTTTTCCGTTCTCAAATGCCATGCTGTATTTTTACTTATAATCTTGAGCCTACAGAAGATTTTAGAAGCATTGCAGAAGAGAGTTATTGTCCTCTTCTGCAGACAAGTCTTACATCTATAGAGTTTTCAAACCGTATTATCCGTGTATTTGCAAATCAGTTTGCGCCTCATCAGACACTTCATGGTGTGCTTGTAGAAGTCTATGGTATTGGAATTCTGCTGGCAGGTCATTCAGGAGTAGGTAAAAGTGAAACTGCACTTGAACTTGTAGAACGCGGACACCGGCTTGTAGCTGATGATATTATTGAAATTCGCTGTGTAAATGGAAATATTATTCTTGGGCGCGGTTCTAATACTGTTATAAGCCACCATATGGAAATTCGTGGTCTGGGAATTATAAATATTTCCCAGCTTTATGGTGTTGGTGCCATTCGCGACCAGAAAGAAGTTCAGCTTATTGTTCAGCTTGAAGACTGGAATTCCTCAAAGGCTTATGACCGTCTTGGAACAGAACAAAAATATAAGGAACTGCTGGGAGTAAAAGTTCCTGTAATTGAAATTCCGGTCCGCCCGGGTCGAAACCTTCCTATTATTATTGAAGCAGCTGCGATGAATGAGCGTCTTAAAAATATGGGATATAATTCTGCAAAAGACTTCAACCAGAATGTTTTTAAATGGATTGAAACAGGAGAAGCGCAGTTTGTATATAACGGCAACGACGATTCTTACTAAAATATAAAACGGGGCAGAGAGGCTGCCAAGGAAATTAATATGATTGAGAAGATTTTAACAGTTCAGAACAGGGCAGGAATTCACGCAAGACCTGCGGCAATTATCGCTCAGACATCAAACAAGTTTGAAAGCGAAATTACTCTTACACGTGATGGAGCAACAGTAAATGCAAAATCCATCATGGGTGTAATTGCAATGGGAGCTGGATATAATACTCAGCTTACAATGCAGGTTGTAGGGCCTGATGAATCAGAGGCAGCTTCAGTAATAGAGGAGCTTTTCAACAGCAAATTCGAAGAAGAGTAGGAGGTTGAAATGAGAGGGATCACAGACCGACAGAAAGAGGTGCTGAATTATATATCTTCTTATTCAGAAGAAAATTCATATCCGCCAACAGTCCGCGATATTAGTGAACATTTTGGTATTTCTCTCCGTGCTGTACAGGATCATATTCTTGCTTTACAGAAAAAAGGCTTCCTTTCACAGAGTCAGAAAAAAGCACGTTCAATCCGAGTTCTCTCAGATTGCCGCGATAAAGAACCACAGACATATATCAGTAAAGTTCCTCTTTTAGGAACAGTTGCTGCCGGTAAACCTCTTTTGAGCGAAGAAAATCTTGATGGATATGTAAATCTTACAGAGCCTTTTGTTCGTCCGGGAAAGAGTTATTTTGCACTCCGTGTGCGTGGGCAGAGTATGATTAATGCAGGAATACTCGACGGTGACCTTGCAGTTGTGGAACAGTCATCTACTGCACAGGACGGACAGATTATTGTAGCTGTAATTGATGATGCAATTACGCTGAAAAGATATTACAAGGAATCTTCAAGAATCCGCCTTCAACCAGAAAATCCTGATTTTCAGGCAATTTATTGTACAGATGTCCGCATTGTTGGAATACTTTCAAACATCGTAAGAACTTACTAAAAATGGCAAAAGCAAATCCTATATATCTTTACACAGGTCCAGAATTCGGAAAAAGAAATGATGCTGTAGAAGCAATAAAGGCTGCTCATAAAAAACAGTTCGGTGTAATAGATGAGCATTCATTTTATCTTCTCGAAACCCCACTTAATGAAGTCATGACAATCTTGCAGAGTGGTACTTTGTTTTCTGATGGTGTCTGTGTTGTTTGCCGTAATGCTGAACTTATAAAGAAAAAGGATGATGTACAGATGATTGCAGACTGGCTGGAAAATCCGGAGCCTTCTGCAGTTCTTATTCTTATTTCAGATGAAATTAGTGTAGATTCAAAACTTGAAAAACTTGTTCCAAACAGTAACCGCAAAAAGTTCTGGGAAATGTTTGAGAATGAAAAACTTCCATGGGTTACAAGCTATTTCAGTAAAAACGGATACAGAATTCAACAGAGTGCAGCAAAACTTGTACTTGAATTAATTGAAAATAACACACAGTCACTTGCTGCTGAGTGTTCTCGTTTTTTTGTTCTTTTTCCAAAAGATCATGAAATCACAGAAGCTGATGTAGAATCAGTTCTCACACATAACCGCGAAGAAAATGCCTTCAGCTTATTCCGCGAGCTTGCAAACAGTAATGATCTGGCTCCTGTTCGTCTTGAAAAGGGGCTTCAGATTTTACAAAAAATCAGACTTTCAAAAGAAAACTCTTCCGTAATGATTATTGCGGGGCTTGCTTCTTGTTTTAGAAAATTACAGGACTGGCATAAAAGAGGAGAACAGGCTATTCCGCAGCAGATGCTCCAGAAACAGTATCGTAGTGCAGCAAAAGTTTGGACAATGGGACAGACAGCCGCTATTCTTGCGGTTCTTGCATCAACAGATATGGAAATCCGTTCGGGTGGATCCCAGATGGAGGATGTGCTTCTTCAAAAAATGATTTATGAAATCGTTGTAAAAAATGGAGCTCAGCTTTCTACTCTATCTCAAGAGTGCTGAGAAGTTCTTTCAAAGCCTTCAGTTCATCTGATGTAAAGGTAGAACCTTTTCCCATTTTTTGATGATCCGGAGACCAGCTGCGTAAATCATACTTAGCAGGTCTTCCACCCCAGGAAACAAGATTTAATTCCAGATTCCAGCCGCCTTTTCCTTCAGCAACAGTTCCAAGAGTTTTTTCAATCTTAAAAGAAAAATCATCTGCCATTTCCGCCTCCTTTTGTAACTTACAAGGATAATTAATTGAACTGCCATTTATGGTCGGTCTCGGAGTAGAAAATGACACATGGCAACATCATTCCGTTGGTATGGGGCATTTTCTACGGGAGAGACCGACCATAATGACTGTTGTTTAAATTATCGTTGTAAGATTGCCGATTATATAGTAAAATATACAAAATATTTTAAATGTGAGGTAAATATGAAGAAAGTTAGTGTAATCCTTCTTTCTATTTTCACACTTCTGTTCTTTATTTCTTGTGGTTCAAAACCTGCTGCAGAAGAAGAGGCTCCTGAGGCTCCCGAAGTAACAGAATCGGTTGAAGATTTATCAGAAAATATTGACGACGAAGGCCCTTCTGAAGAAGAAAGACTCGCAATGTTAATGGAAAAAATTAATGATGCAAGAAAGGCTGCACTTGAAGCTGGTGCAGACAAGAATTGCCCAGACCAGATGAATAAGGTCGATTCATTACTTGCTGGTTTAAAAGATAGCGATAATCCTGAAGCTGATGCACAGTCAATTATCGACAGATACAATCTTCTTGCAAATTACAGTGCTGCTGTAGAGGCAAAAAAAGAAATCGATGATAATGGTTATGCATCTTATGCTCAGAATAACTACAATAGAGGTGTAGATAATCTTGCAAAAGTAGATGCTGCTTTTGATAAGGGAACAGATGATTTTGATAAGTCTGTTTTTGCAAATGCAGAAACTGCTCTTAAAGAATTCAACACTGTAATTAATGTAGCATACAAAAAGATTGCTAAAGAAGAGCGTGAAGGTGCAATTGAAGCAAAGAAGAATGCAGACAGTGTAAAAGCTGGTGTTGCCCGCAAGGCTGAATATAAAGAGGCTGCAGATCTTATCCAGGCTGGAGATTCACTTTATGCAATGCAGAATGCAAAAAAGGCTTCAGAAAAATATAAGGATGCAAATACAAAGTTCACCTACCTTTATGAAGATGTTTTTGCTAAGCGTGCTGCGGCACAGACTGCAATTGATGAAGCTAAAAAGCGTGTAGCAGAAAGCGAGAAGTTTGCAGAAGAAGCTGATATTAAGGCTCCTATTACAGAAAAGGTTGAAGGTATCGAAGATGAAGATGCAGTTCTCCTTGAAGCTGATAATTACGAAGATCCTGAAGAAGCTGAAGCTGATATCGCTGAAGAGCTTGATGAAGAAATTGATGAATCGGAGGCTGAGTAATTATGAAAAAAATTATTTCGATTTTAGCAGTTGCTTTACTTGCCGCTTCTGTATTTGCAGTAAGCTATAAGAACAATACCTTCCAGAAACTCGCAGATGAGTATACAAAGAAGGCAGAAATTGCACTCGATGCTGGTCAGTATGATGATGCAGTTGAGTATTCAAAGAAAGCAGAAGAGAATGCTGCACTTTCAGAAGCTTATATCAAGATGATGATGGCTCGTGGCGAAGCTGAAAACAATATTAAGCTCGCAAAAAATCAGATTGCTTATGCAGAAAAAATTGATGCACCAAATACATTCCCAATGGCTTATACTTCTGCAAAAGATAATCTTGAAAAGGCAGAAACTTCTTTTGACGGCGAAGATTATGAGCAGGCAAATGCTTATGCAAAGGCTTCGCTTGCTGCTCTTGATGGTATAAGTGAGGTTACTCCTCTTCCTGAATTCTATATCGTAAAACCTTGGGCTGAAACAAAAGACTGTTACTGGAATATTTCCGGACGTCCTTATGTTTATAATAACCCTCTTCTTTGGGAAAATCTTTATCAGGCTAACAAGCAGAATATGCCAAAACCTGAGGATCCAAATCTTATCCATCCTGGTATGAAGATGAAGATTCCAAGTCTTACTGGAGAATACCGTAAAGGAACTTATGATCCAAAGAAATCATACAGTACTTACGGCGAGTAGGCTACAATAGAAGAACCCTTAAAAACCGAGCCGAAAGGGTCGGTTTAGGTTCATCGAAAGAACGCCTTAGAGCGAGATTTATCGAGCGACAAAACGGTTGCCTTTACAGGTGACCGTTTTTTTATATTCTGCCCCCATTATGCTTTATATACAGGCTGAGTGCCATTCCCATAATTGCATGTGGGAACTGTTCTGTACCCATGCCTTCAAGCACTTCTTTTTTTGAAAGTTCCATACAATTTATAAATTCATCGTCATCTAAAGTCTGTTTTCCGGTTGCCATTAAATCTTTTGCCAGATAAAAATGAACATGATTACTAAAAAGGGCCGGATTAGGGTTTACAGAACCGAGTTCTATCAATTTTCCGGCCTTATAACCGGTTTCTTCTTCTAATTCACGTAGGGCAGCATGTTCTGGAGTTTCTCCGGCGTCAATTACTCCTCCAGGAAATTCAACGCTTAAAGCAGCTTCTCCATGACGCCATTGTTTTACCATTAAAAAGTTATCTTTTTTCTCTGGAATTACTATTACCCAGTCCGGAGCATTCATAATGATATAATCACCTTCTATTCCACCAAAAGATACATTATGACGTTTGGTAACAGAGCATACCACAGTGTCCAGAAGTGATACAGGTTCGCCTTCATTCCATTTTAGTTTGTCATCTTCAGCTGTAAAATAATTTTTCATTAAAAAGCCCCGTGAATTTTTTGACAGATTTCAATTCTAGATTTATCATATTATAGAATAAAAAAAAAGTTATTTCGAGGGCATAGCCCGAATCAATTTATATCATACAATAGTGAGGTGGACTTATGGCAGTAATTACAATTTCAAGACAGGTGGCAGCATTGGGTGATGAAGTAGCCGGTGAGCTTGCAAAAAGGCTCGGTTATAAGTTCATCACGAGAAAAGAAATCGAAAAGCGTATTGTGGAACTTGGATTTCCAGAGAATAAAATGCCGAAATTCGATGAGCGAAAGCCTGGATTTTTTGCATCACTTACAAAAGACCGCGATGAATATCTGAATTATGCACAATATGCAATTCTTGAGGCTGCTGAAAAAAAGAATGTAGTTATTATTGGTCGCGGAGCTTTTGCAGTTCTTCAAAATGTTCCTAATAATATTTCGATACGTCTTGTTGCAGATGAGCAGACTCGAATTGAACGTCTTAGAAAAGAATTCAATTGGGATGAAAAACAGGCTCTTCAGCGTATTCAGGAAAGTGATGCCAATCGTGCCGGATATCATTCAAGTTTTTACAATGCTGATATTAATGATCCGGTTAATTATCACGCAGTTTTGAATACTGGCCTTTTGAATCTCGAGGATGCAGCTTCTGCAATTGCAAATCTTGTAAAGCAGAAGGTAACCGAAAAAGAGGAAAAAGAAGGTAATAAAATTATTGAAGATCTCCTTAAGGCTCAGACGGTTGTAAACAAGCTTTCTATGGAACGTAAACTAAACATTGAATTTATGCATGCTTCAATTCAGGGGAACATCATTGTTCTTCATGGCGTTTCTGATTCTCCTGTAGTTGTAGAACAGGCTTTGCAGATTATTCGCGAAGAAATGCCAGGTTACGATGCCAAGTCGGCAGTAAGCATAATTCATGATTTCAAGACTTTTCAGTAGCCGTGTTCCTGTATGAACAGCCCTTACGTAAAAAAATGCCTGTCGCCAACGGGGATGATGTTGTCGTCAGGCATTTTTTACTACGGGCATGTTCATACGAAAATACGTACTTGAAATCATAAATTATGTTTGCTCCTCAAACCTTGACTTTCCTTTCTATTAAGTAGATAATATTCTTTATGAAACTATCAAACAAGTTTACTTTTACCCGCATTCTTTTTGCACCTATTTTCTTTATTTTATATTTTCTTCCTATCTGGACAGGTTGCGGGACAAAGGTTTCTTTGCTGGTTGCGGTTCCATGTCTTATTTTTGCAGAATTTACAGATTATTTAGATGGCCATTATGCACGTAAGCATAACGAAGTCAGTGATTTTGGAAAGCTCTTTGATCCATTTGCAGATGTAGTTTTGCATCTAACTGGTTTTGTATGCCTTATGCATTCTATTAAATCAGGTTTATCTTATATGCCTGTATATTTCTTTGTTTTGATTATGCTTCGTGAGTTCTCACAGAACTTTTTACGCATGGTTGCTGCAAAACAGGGAACTGCAATTGCAGCAAGAAAAGGTGGAAAGTTCAAAACAGTAATGTATATAGTAGCTGAGTTCTACGGTATTTTCCTCGAACTCCTTGTTCGTATGGATCTGGTGCCAGAATTCTTTGGAGCTTTGCAGGCCGGCGCCTTCGTCCTTTTCACAATCTGCGTAATCCTAAGCTACGCTTCCTTCATAGACTACTTAATCCACTTTGGCAAAATCTTAAAGGATATCTAAAACATATTGCAATTGATACTATGTTTATGTGAAAAATAGCTGCGGAAGCAAATAAGGGCCTGCAAAACATCATTCCCGTTTTGCAGGCCCTTATTTTGCTGGGAGCAGCTATTTTTCAAGTTTCACTTAGCAAGCTTCAATTGCAATCTGCTTTGGAGCGGCTATCGCTTTCTTCTGCATATTGATTGTCAAAATGCCATTCTTAAAGTTAGCCTTAATTGACTCCGCATCAACATCAGCTGGTAAAGCAAAGCGTCGTTCAAAGCTTGAGCATCTGCGCTCCTTAAGGATGTACTTAGCCTTCTTGTCTTTTTTATCTTCTTTGGTTTCCTTTGTCTCTTCTGTTTTAGAGGCAATGGTCAAATTGTCGTGGTCTAGCTCGATATTTACGTCTTTCTCTGTACGGCCAGGCAATTCCATTTCCAAAGTGTAAGCGTTGTCTTCTTCCTTTACATCAACACGAGGAGCGCCTGCAGAATATGTAACACAAGGTGTGTTACCCATCATGTCATTAAAAAGTGAATTAATAAATGAAAGTTCGTTCATATCTATACCTCTTTTTATTTGATTTATTTTTTTTATAAGCTAACAGCCTACACTTTATATATAGCAATTATTGTGCCAAGTGATATTTTTATAAAAATAAAGATTTTCTTAGTAATTAGGAATGAGAAGTATAAGATAATAACGAACGAAAATGAATATTACTGTATCAAAATTACCCACTTAATCAGAATAAAATGACACAGTAACACCCAAATATACTCAAATTTATCGGAAAATTGTTTTTATGAGTGTTTTTATGTCCTGAATTCCAGTTTTATCGTCGCTGGCAGGTGACAGAATACTTGTAAATCCAAGCCCCTCGGCAGCTTTTATACGTTGTTTTGTTTTAGTTACAGGACGGATTTCTCCGGCAAGGCTCAGTTCTCCAAATACTGCGGTTCCATTTTTTACAGCAATGTCAGTTCTTGCAGAATAAAGAGCTGCTGCGAGAGCAGCATCTATTGAGCTTTCACTTAGTTTTATACCACCTGCTACATTTACATAAATATCCTGGTCCGAAAAACATAGTCCACAGCGCTTTTCAATGACAGCTGCCACCCGGGCTACCCGGCCAGAATCGATTTTTTCACTGTAAATTCTGGAAATGCTTGCTTTTGCAGGGACTGTCAGGGCTTGTATTTCTACTAAAAATACACGGCTTCCTTCAAAAACTGGTGTGCAGGCTACTCCTGCCGGTTGATTTTCTTTTCTTTTTGTCAAAAAAAGTGACGTCGGATTTATTACTGGTTCAAGTCCTTTTTCTGTCATGCTGAAAATTCCAATTTCATCAACAGAGCCAAATCGGTTTTTCTGTGCATGCAAAAATCTTATATCATCTGCATTTCGCTCAAAAGAAATGACAGTATCTACCATATGTTCCAGAGATTTTGGCCCTGCAATTGTTCCTTCTTTTGTCACATGTGCAGTCATAATCAAAACAGATTCTCGTTCTTTTACCCAGGAAATAAATTCGTTGGCACAATATTTTAATTGATTTACTGTTCCGGGTATGATTCCGGCTTCTGCACTGTAAATGGTTTGTATTGAATCGATTATTACAAATGCAGGATTTAGAGAATCCAGAGCGTCGAGAGAGTCTTCCAGTCTGGAAGTACATAAAATATTGATTCCGTTACAGATAAGACCAAGTCGGTCTGCGCGTTCCTTAATTTGTGCCGCCGATTCTTCTCCGCTTATGTAAAGAACTTTTGCATCTTTTATTGCTATACTTGCTGCTGTTTGTAGAAGCAGAGTTGATTTTCCAATTCCAGGTTCACCACCAAGCAAAATTGCAGATCTTTTTGTGGCTCCTCCCCCAAGTACACGGTCAAATTCGTCTATTCCGGTAGAAAGCCTTGTGTTTTTCTGAGCTTCAATTGTAGATAGAACTACAGGTTTTTGTTTTTCTACAGCTTCTTTTCCACGTCCAGCAGGAGTAATGTTGTTCCTGTCAATTATGATTTCTTCAAGAGAATTCCATTCACCGCATTCCGGGCAGCGTCCCAGCCAGCGAGGTTGTGTATATCCGCAGTTACTGCATTTGTAAATAATTGAACCATTTTTCTTTACCATTATTATGCCTCTTTTTGCGGTTGCTATTAAATATTATATTTTGATGAAAAAAATCATAAAAAAAATTGTGAATTTTTCATAAAAGTATTGACATCTAAAAAAGATGGTATTATATTAAAGTCAGCTTGTAAATAAGCTGATAAACTCTCTCCGATGTCCAGCAACGCTGGACGGCAAGGTTCCCTTTTAGTGTTACTGTCTGGGAACCTTGTTTTTTTTTAACCCCGGTGGTTGAGTGGTCGCGAAGCGACTGTATCGAAACCACCGTTCTTACCACTGTTTTTACCCTTGTGTAATCAACGAGCCGGCAGGAACACTTTCTGTTACCCAGGTATTACCACCGATTATTGAGCCGCGGCCTATTATTGTTTCTCCACCTAAAATTGTAGCGTTTGCGTAAATTGTTACATCATCTTCAATAGTTGGATGACGCTTTTTATTTTGAAGATTTTTCTTAACGCTTAAAGCTCCGAGTGTAACACCCTGATAAATCTTTACGTTGTTTCCTATTATACAGGTTTCACCTACAACAACACCGGTTCCATGGTCAATAAAGAATGATTCGCCAATCGTAGCCCCCGGATGAATATCAATTCCGGTTTTTCCATGAACGTGTTCACTCATAATACGTGGAATGATAGGTACTCCGCTTTTGTAAAGGAAGTGGGCAATGCGGTAAACGAGAATTGCTTCGAGCCCTGGATAAGACAAAACAACTTCTTCGTTACTTCTTGCAGCTGGGTCGCCGTTAAATGTGGCAACAACATCCAGCTGAATCTGGCGTCTTATTTCTGGGATTTCTTCTATTAAAGCTACTGCAGTTTTTTCTGCAAGTTTGAAGCAATGAGATTCCGAAATGTTCCCGATTTCTTCATGATTGCAGGTTTGAACTCTTGTATAAATCAGGGCTTTTTGAATTTCGCGGGTGAGGTTTGCAATTATATTGTTAACTTTTTGACCGATTACGTATCTGATGTTTACAGAATCAATGTCTTCTGCTGCTCTGAAACCAGGAAAAACGACCGACTGTAAATCTGAAAGAATAGAAACTACATTTTGTCTGTTTGGAAAATCTTCAGTGTGATTTCTATTGACGAGTCCGTATCTGTCATAGGAATCCAGGATTCCGTCTATCAGCATATCAATATTCATATAAACCTCATTGCTTAAAATGATATGTGATGATAACATAAATGGTAGATAAATTCTATTCTATTAAAGTGATAGGTTTGATTTGCTGGCAGCGGGTTTTAGGGCGGTAGCCCTAGGAGAAGGGGTAGGACGCAACAAAGTGCGGCCGCAGGGGAAGGCTTTCCCCTCCTTAATACTTAAAATTTCGTAGATTTTTCTTGAATTCTAAAAGAATTTTATTGACTAAAATTATTTCTTAGTTTATATTCGTAGAACGCATGTTTTCTATGAGTTAGTGTGGAATACTGCAAATGCCCCCGTAGCTCAGTTGGTAGAGCACCACATCGGTAATGTGGAGGTCTGCAGTCCGATTCTGCACGTGGGCTTTGAAAATTATTTTTTTGGCGAATATATTTAGGAGTTAAATATGGGAAGCAAGAAGAAAGGTGCTGTTGAAATTATCGCTTTGCAGTGCACAGAATGTAAGAGAAAGAATTATACTACTTACAAGAACCGCAAGAACATCACAGGAAAGCTCGAAAAGAATAAGTACTGTCCGTTCTGCAAGAAGAGTATTCTTCATAAAGAAACAAAAGCAAAATAATTTTTGATATTTATCCGGTTTCGGCCGGTTTAGATATATAGGGCAGTAGTTCAGTTGGTAGAGCAGCGGTCTCCAAAACCGCCTGTCGTGGGTTCAAATCCTGCCTGCCCTGATTTATAAAGGAAAGGTGTTATGGCTAAGGTAATTCAGTTTTTTAAAGAAAGCAAAGCAGAATTGAAGAGAGTAGTGTGGCCTACAAAAGATGATGTAATTTCTTCAATCAAAGTTGTTATTATTTCTACAATCCTTGTTGCTTTGATACTTGGATTACTTGATCTTGGTTTTACTGAGTTGTTCCGTATTTTGATGAAATAGGACGGAAAAATGTCTAAGAGCTGGTATATTCTTCATACTTACACTGGTTACGAAGGAAAAATCGAACGTACAATCAAGTCTCTTCTTGAAAAATTTTCTAGTGGAGATAAGACAGGAATTGATCCGGAAGTTGTTATTGATGTAAAGGTTCCTGTTGAAGAAGTTGTTGAAATTAAAGATGGTAAAAAACGCACACGTTCAAATAAGTTTCTCCCTGGTTATATAATGCTTGAAATGGATCTTCCAGAAATTGGCTGGAAAGACACTTGTGCTAAGTTGTATAAGATTCAGGGTGTTACCGGCTTTGTTGGTAATGTGAGCCGTTCTAATCGTCCTATGCCAATCACTAAAGATGAGGCTATGAATCTTCTTCAGAAGTCTGGTGTAATCAAAGGTGATAAACAGGTTCGTGTACGTCAGTCATTCAATGTTGGCGATGTTGTTAAAATTGCTGACGGTCCTTTTGCATCCTTCACTGGTACTGTTAAAGAAATCAATATGGAAAAAGAGAAGCTTAGTGTTGAGGTTCAGATTTTTGGTCGCCCAACTCCAGTAGAAGTAAGCTTCCTTCAGGCTGAAAAAGCCTAAGTTCTTTACTATTAATATTTAGCAAATTCAGGGGTTTGTATCCCAAGTACAAATCATTTAATCCTGTTTTTGGGAGAGGCGCAGGTCCGTTGGACATAGGCGTTTCGTTAGAAAGACTTCTATATGAAGCTTTCACACCAACATTGGGAGAAATAAAATGGCTACAAAGAAAGTAACTGCCGTGATCAAATTGCAGTGTCCTGCAGGAGCAGCAACACCAGCTCCTCCAATTGGACCAGCTCTTGGACCTCACGGAGTTTCAGCTCCAAAGTTCGTTCAGGAATTCAATGATCGAACTAAGTCAATGGAAAAGGGTCTTGTAATTCCTGTAGTAATTACAGTTTATCAGGACAAATCTTACATATTCATTCTTAAAACTCCTCCAGCAGCAGTTCTTATTAAGAAGGCTTGTAAACTCGATAAGGGGTCAGGAAATCCTCTTCGTAATAAGGTTGCAACTCTTTCTAAGAAAGACCTGGAAGAAATCGCTAAGACAAAGATGCCAGATATCAATGCTAACGATATCGAAGCAGCAAAGAAAATCATTGCCGGTACTGCACGCAGTATGGGTGTAGAGGTGGAGCAGTAATATGAAACATGGAAAGAAATATAACGCAGCTGCTGCAAAGTATGATCTTTCAAAGAAATATGATGTAGCTTCAGCTTGTAAAATGGTTCAGGATATGAAGTTTGCTAACTTCGATGAGACTGTAGAAGCTCATGTTGTACTTCGTCTTGAGAAAAATGCTACTGTACGTGATACATTGGTATTCCCAAATCAGTTCAAGGGTGAAAAGAAAGTTCTCGTTTTCTGTAAAGGAGACAAGGTAAAGGAAGCTCTTGATGCTGGTGCTGCTTTCGCAGGTGAAGAATATATCGAAAAGGTAAAGGACGGCTGGTTAGACTTCGACGTTGCTGTTGCTACACCTGATATGATGAAAGATGTAGGTCGTCTTGGTATGGTTCTTGGACGCAAAGGTTTGATGCCTAACCCTAAGACTGGTACTGTAACTCCTAACGTAGCTCAGGCTGTTGCAGAACTTAAGAAGGGTCGTACAGAATTCCGTGCTGATAAGACTGGTATCGTACACATTGCTGTTGGTAAGTGTTCTATGGATACAGATAAGCTTGTTGCAAACGTAAACACTCTCCTTGCTGAAGTAAGCAAGAAGAAGCCTGCTGGTGCAGCTGCTGGTTTTGTTAAGTCTGTGTCTGTAAGTTCATCTATGGGCCCAGGTGTTTGGGTTGATTATAAGGAAGGCGAATAATGGCAGTAAGAGCAAAGAAAATTCAGCCAGCTAAGGCTCAGGCTATTGAAGAAGCAAAAAAGACATTTGCAGATTACAGCGACTTCATTTTCGCTGATTATCGCGGTCTTACAGTAGAGCAGATTACTGCTCTTCGAGATAAACTTCGTGAAAAGAATGCTATCCTTAAGGTTGTAAAAAACAACTTTGCACGCATTGCTTTTGAGGAAATGAAGGTTGAAAACGTTGCCGACTACCTCAAAGGACCAACTGTTGTTGCAATGGCTAAGGAAGATTCAAACGAAGTAGCAAAGGTTCTCTTTGACTTCGCTAAAGATGCTCCAGCACTTTCAGTAAAGGGTGCTAGCATTGCTAACGAAATATATGACCAGGCTAAGATTGAGGCTTACTCAAAGGTTCCTGGAAGAAACCAGCTTATTGCTATGCTTATGTCTGCAATGAACGGACCAGCTCAGAAGCTTGCCGCTACATTGAAGGCTTACGCAGACAAAAAAGCTGCAGAAGGTGCAAACTAATAACACTTTCTAAAACAACAAATAAAAAACACCGTCAGGCTTCATAGCTGTCGACTGTCGGTGTAAAATGCAGAAAGACTCAGTTGAGTTAAATCTGCTGCCACCAGCCGGAAATCCGGAAGGTGGAAAATATAACTAATTTATAGTGGAGAAGACAATATGGCAGCTCTCACAAATGATCAGATTCTTGATGCAATCGCATCTATGTCAGTTCTTGAAGTTTCAGAACTCGTAAAAGCAATGGAAGAAAAATTCGGCGTAACAGCAGCAGTAGCAGTTGCAGCAGGTCCTGCAGCAGGCGCAGCAGCTGGTGGTGCTGAAGAGCAGACAGAGTTCACAGTAACTCTCGAGTCATTCGACGCAGCAAAGAAGATTCCAGTAATCAAGGCTGTTCGCGAAATCACAGGTCTCGGACTTGGTGAAGCTAAGGCTCTTGTTGAAGGTGCACCAAAAGCTCTTAAGGAAGGTGTATCTAAGGCTGATGCTGACGAATTCATTAAGAAGATCGAAGAAGCTGGTGGAAAGGCTAGCAAGAAATAAGTCAGCGTAAACTGACAGTTTATCTATAGGGGATGTCTGGCAGGTAAAAGGGCCGGATATCCCCTTTAGTCGTATTTACGGCATTTATTATCGGTGTTTTCTGTGCTGTGCAGAGTTTCTTGCATGTAGCAGTAAACGAGCCGAAACACAATATCAGGGGGATCTGATGTTCGCAAAGACTCGAACAATCAACCGTCAAAGTTATGGAAAGGCCATCCAGCATGCTATGGATGTTCCTGATCTTATCGCAATCCAGACAAAGTCGTATGATGATTTCCTTCAGACAGAAGCTCTGAAAGAAAAAAAAGAAATCCTCAACCAGGGACTTCAGGACGTTTTTACTTCTACTTTTCCTATTGAAAGTCCTAATGGCGATATGTCATTGGAGTATGAGTTTTATGAGCTCGACTGGGAGAATCAGAAATTCACCGAGTTGCAGTGCAAGCAGAAAGGACTTACTTATTCAGTCCCTTTAAAAGCCCGTATTAATTTGAATTTCCTTCAGACTGGAGCAATCCTCCAGAAAGATATTTATATGGGTGACATTCCGCTCATGACCGACCGTGGTACATTTGTTATCAATGGTGCTGAGCGCGTAGTTGTTTCCCAGATTCACCGTTCACCTGGCGTTATTTTCTGCCACGACAAGGGGGTATACTCAAGCCGTATCATTCCATATCGCGGATCTTGGCTTGAATTCGAAATTGACCAGAAAAAAGAGCTTATTTTTGCAAAGATTGACCGCAAAAAGAAGATTCTTGGTACAGTATTCCTTCGTGCCCTTGGATATTCAACACGTGAAGAAATAATCCGCTGCTTCTACGATGTAGAAGATGTTAAGGTAAAGAAGGGTGATGAACTTGTAGACAAGGTTCTTGCTTCTGCTGTAATCATCAAAGATGAAGAAGGCAATGAAAAGAGACTCTTTAATGCAGGTACAAAACTTCATCCACATGATATTGATGACCTTCTCGCTAACAAAATTGATGAAATCTGCGTAATTCGTTTTGATACACGCAGCAATTCAAATGGTGATGAAAAGAATACTTCTCTTGATTCACAGATGATTATAAACTGTTTTGAACGTGAGGAAGTTAAATTTGTAAAAGAAGGTTCTGTAGATAATGAACCAACTAAAGAAGATTGTCTCGCTGCTGTATATGCAATTTTGCAGCCAGGTGAGCCAATGACAGTTGAACAGGCTGAAAAAGACCTCAACTCTCTCTTCTTCTCTGAGCGCCGTTATGACCTCGGACGTGTTGGACGCTACAAGCTCAACAAGAAGTTCGATTACTCTGATGATGTAAAAGACTTCACTCTTATCAAGGAAGATATCATCAATACAATGAAGTTCCTTATCAAGGTTTATATTGGTGAAGAACAGATTGATGATATCGATCACCTTGGAAACCGCCGTATCCGTTCTGTAGGCGAGTTGATGACAAATCAGCTTAAGTCTGCTTTTGCAAGAATGGAGCGTATTGCTAAGGAAAGAATGAGTCTCAAAGAAACTGATACTATGAAGCCACAGGATTTGATTTCTATCAAACCTATCGTAGCTGCTATCAAAGAGTTCTTTGGTTCTTCTCAGCTCTCTCAGTTCATGGATCAGATTAACCCTCTGGCAGAACTTACACATAAACGTCGTCTTAACGCTCTCGGACCTGGAGGTCTTTCACGTGACCGTGCCGGCTTCGAAGTTCGTGACGTACACTATTCACATTATGGACGTATGTGTCCTATCGAGACTCCTGAAGGACCGAACATTGGTCTTATCGTATCTCTCGCTATGTACACACGTATCAATGACTATGGCTTCCTTGAGGCTCCATATCGTAAGGTTGAAAACGGAAAGGCTACAAACAAAGTTGAATATCTTTCTGCTATGGATGAAGACAAGTACTTCATTGGTCAGGTAGTTGAAGGAATGAAGAAGGATGGTTCATTCCCAACAGAAACAATTTCTTGCCGTAACCGTGGTAACTATACTCAGCGTTCTCCAAAAGACGTTCAGTACATCGACGTTTCTCCACGTCAGGTAATTTCTGTTTCTGCTTCTTTGATTCCATTCCTTGAGCATGACGATGCTAACCGTGCGCTCATGGGTTGTAACATGCAGCGTCAGGCTGTACCTCTTCTCTTCCCTGAACCACCACATGTTGGAACTGGTATGGAAAGAAAGTGTGCTTATGACTCTGGTGTTCTTATCAAGGCTAAGCACGATGGTGAAGTTATCTATGTTTCAAGTGAACTTATTAAAGTAAAGGTTGATGGTTCTAAGGCAGTTGATGAATACAGCCTCTTGAAGTATCAGAGAACTAACAACGATACATGTAACCACCAGCGCCCTACAGTTAATGTGGGTGAAAAGGTTAAGGCCGGTGATGTACTTGCTGACGGACCAGCAACATTCAACGGAGAACTCGCTCTTGGACGTAACATTCTCGTAGGCTTCGTTCCTTGGAATGGTTACAACTATGAGGATGCCGTACTTATTTCTCAGCGCGTAGTTCGCGAGGATATGTATACATCTATTCATATTAAAGAGTTCCAGATTGAAATCCGTGAGACAAAGCTCGGACCAGAGCGTATTACACGTGATATTCCTAACACAGCCGAGAAAGCTCTTGCTAACCTCGACTCTGAAGGTATCATCCGTATTGGTGCTAAGGTTCGTTCCGGAGATATCCTTGTTGGTAAGGTTACTCCAAAGTCTGAAACTGAAACAACTCCTGAGTTCAAGCTTTTGAACTCAATCTTCGGTGAAAAGGCTAAAGAAGTTCGCGATTCTTCACTCCGAGTTCCACACGGAATTGAAGGTGTTGTAATTGATATTCAGCAGATGAGCCGCCTTGAAGGTGACGATTTGCTCCCAGGTGTAGATAAGGTTGTTAAGGTTCTTATTGCTAACAAGCGTAAGCTTCGTGAAGGTGATAAGATGGCCGGACGCCACGGAAACAAGGGTGTTGTTTCACGTATTCTCCCTGTTGAAGATATGCCATATCTCGAAGATGGTACTCCACTTGATGTTTGTTTGAACCCGCTTGGTGTACCTTCCCGAATGAACATTGGTCAGATTCTTGAGTCTGAACTTGGTATTGCTGGTAAATACTTGAATCAGTTCTTCGAGGTTCCTGTATTCGAATCACCTTCTCAGAAGATGATTGAAGACAAGCTTGAAGAAGCTAACAAGGCAGTTGCCGGAACAGGACTTAAGATTTCTACAGACTGTAAACAGATTGTACACGACGGACGTACAGGTGAACCATTTGTAAACCCAATTTTCGTCGGAGTTATCTATTATATGAAGCTTCATCACCTTGTTGATGATAAGATGCATGCTCGTGCAACTGGTCCATATTCTCTGGTTACACAGCAGCCTCTTGGTGGTAAGGCACAGTTTGGTGGTCAGCGTCTTGGAGAAATGGAGGTTTGGGCACTTGAAGCTTATGGTGCAGCTAACACTCTTCAGGAAATGATGACAATCAAGTCTGATGATATGAATGGACGTACTAAGATTTACGAGTCTATCGTAAAGGGCGATCCTTCATCTCCAATCGGAATCCCTGAATCATTCAACGTACTGGTACAGGAACTCCGTGGTTTGGCTCTTGATTTCACAATTTATGATGCTAAGGGTAAACAGATTGCTCTTACAGAACGTGATCAGGAACTGATTGACAAGAATGCTTCCGGATTTGATAAGGAGGATGCAAATGCGTGATGTACAGGATTTTGACAGCTTAAAGATTAAACTGGCTTCTCCAGAGACCATTCGTTCATGGTCTTACGGTGAGGTAAAAAAGCCTGAGACTATAAACTACAGAACACTCCGTCCTGAGAAAGATGGTCTTTTCTGTGAAAGAATTTTCGGTACAACTAAGGAATGGGAATGTTACTGTGGTAAGTTCAAGTCTATCCGTTACAAGGGTGTAATTTGTGACCGTTGTGGTGTTGAAGTTACTCACTTCAAGGTTCGCCGTGAACGTACAGGACATATTGAACTTGCAGCTCCAGTAAGCCATATCTGGTATTACCGTTCAGTTCCAAGCCGCATGGGTCTTTTGCTTGACCTTCAGGTTGCAGCTCTCCGCTCAGTTTTGTACTACGAAAAGTACATCGTAATTGATGCTGGTGATACAGACCTTAAGAAAGGTCAGCTTCTTACAGAAGAAGAATACCAGGCAGCTCTTGAGCACTATGCAGGTTCTGCTTTTACAGCAGATATGGGTGCAGAGGCTATTAAGACAATGCTCGAACGCCTTGACCTTGATGAACTTGCTGCAGAGCTCCGTGCAAAAATGATTGAAAAAGGCGCTAAGTCCGACAAGAGACTTCTTCGCCGTATCGAAATTGTGGAAAACTTCCGTGCATCTGGAAACAAGGTTTCTTGGATGATTCTGGACGTTATTCCAGTTATTCCTCCTGAGCTCCGTCCAATGGTACAGCTCGATGGTGGACGTTTCGCTACATCAGACCTTAACGACCTCTACCGCCGTGTTATTAACCGTAATAACCGTCTTAAGAGATTGCAGCAGCTTTCTGCTCCAGACATCATCATCCGCAACGAAAAGCGTATGCTTCAGGAAGCTGTTGATGCATTGTTCGACAACACAAAGAGAAAGCGTGCAGTTAAGGGTGCTTCAAATCGCCCTCTCAAGTCAATTTCTGACCTCCTTAAAGGTAAGCAGGGACGTTTCCGCTTGAATCTTCTTGGTAAGCGTGTTGACTACTCTGGACGTTCGGTAATCGTTGTTGGACCAGAACTTAAACTCTGGCAGTGTGGTCTTCCTACAAAGATGGCTTTGGAATTGTTCAAGCCATTCCTTATGAAGAAGCTCGTAGACAAGGACGTAGTATTTAATATTAAGAAGGCTAAGGCACTTGTTGAGTCTGAGTCTCCAGAAGTATATGCAATTCTTGATGAAGTAGTAAAAGAGCACCCTGTTATGCTCAACCGTGCGCCAACACTTCACCGTCTTGGTATCCAGGCATTTGAACCTGTACTTGTAGAAGGAAAAGCTCTTAAGCTTCATCCTCTTGCTTGTAAGGCTTTCAACGCCGACTTCGATGGAGACCAGATGGCTATCCACGTACCTCTTACACAGGCAGCTCAGATGGAATGCTGGACATTGATGCTTTCTGCAAGAAACCTTCTTGACCCAGCTAACGGTAACACAATCGTTGCTCCTTCTCAGGACATGGTACTTGGTATCTACTACATGACTGCTATCAAACCTAATGCAAAAGGTTCTCCAAAAGAGATAAATGGCCAGATGCGTTACCGCAGATTCAGTACTCCTGATGAAGTTCGTATGGCAGCAGAAACAGGTGCTATTGAATGGCAGACTTTGATTGAAGTTCCTGCTCCAAAAGATTCATTTGACTCTGAAGCTCTCGATGTTAAAGGAGATAAGGACTTTAAGCAGGGAACGCAGACATTTAAGAAGGGCGATATTATTCAGACTTCAGCAGGACGTCTTGCATTCAACGAAGCAATGCCTGCAGAAATTGAATATGTAAACCGACAGATGTTCGATAAGTCTTTGAAGAAGATGATCGAGCACGTATATCACACAAAGGGTTCATGGCTCACAATCCAGATGCACGATGCAATCAAGGATGTTGGTTACAAGAATGCTACCTTCTACGGTGCAACACTTTGTATGAAAGATATTCTCGTTCCAGATGAAAAGCCGGAGATTATGGCTCAGGCTAACAAGGAAGTTGAAGATATCATTAATCAGTATGGTAAGGGTGTTATTACAGCTGAAGAGCGTTATCAGCGTGTAACAAACATCTGGGCTCGTACTAACGAAAAGCTTACAAACCTCATGATGGATAATCTTGAGCAGGATAAGCAGGGCTTTAACACAATCTACATGATGGCTAAGTCTGGTGCCCGCGGTTCTCGTGGACAGATTTCTCAGCTTGCTGCAATGCGTGGTTTGATGACTAAGCCTAACGGAGATATTATCGAGCTTCCAATTAAGTCAAACTTCTATGAAGGACTTTCGGTTATCGAATACTTCATTTCAACTAACGCTTCTCGTAAGGGTCTTTCGGATACTGCTTTGAAGACTGCCGATGCCGGTTACATGACACGTCGTCTTGTTGATGTTGCACAGGATGTAGTAATCAATGAAGAAGACTGTTGTACAATCAATGGTATTGACTATACAGCTATCAAAGATGGCGATGAAATTAAAGTGCCTCTCAGCAAGCGTATTGAAGGTCACTACACAATTGAGCGTGTTGTAAACGCTAAGGGTGAATTGATCTGCGACGTAAACCAGTATATCGACGAAGCTATGGCTAAGAAGATTGAAGCTGCTGGTGTTGAAAAGGTTAAGCTCCGCACTGTTCTTACCTGTGAAGCAAAGCACGGTATTTGTGTTAAGTGTTATGGTAAGAATCTTGCACGTAATAAGATTGTTGAAATCGGTGAGGCAGTTGGAATTATCGCTGCTCAGTCAATCGGTCAGCCAGGTACACAGCTTACACTTCGTACCTTCCACTCGGGTGGTGCGGCTGAGATGTCAACAGATGATAACAAGATTGTTCTTAAGTTCGACGCTTTCATCAAGAATATTGAAGGAACTCACGTAGAAAAGAAAGACAAGTGGCTCTTTACTCGTAAGGGTTATATGACTGTAATCCGTATTCTTGATAAGATTAAGGTTGCTGCAGATGATGAACTTATTGCTGAAGACGGTAAGAACATTATGCGTGGCGATCCTATTCTTAAGCATAAGGGTAAGGAAGTTATTGCCGGTGTAAACGGAAAGGTTGTTAAGGGTGATGGAGTTCTTTATATAACAAGTAAAGAGCAGAAAATTGAAATCGCCAACGGTTCAACAATCTCTGTAAAGGCTGGTGCTATGGTTAAGAAGGGTGAAGTGATCGGTGAATTTGAACAGTTCATTGAACCTATTCTTGCAGAAAGTGACGGATATATCCACTTTGAAGATGTAATCGTAGGATCTACTCTTGAAGAGAAGGTAGACCTTCAGACTGGTAAGACAGAGCGCTACATTACAGACCTTCACCTTGATGTTAAACAGCCTCGTATCATTATTACTGATGAAGCTGGTAACCCACAGGGTAACTACTTCCTGCCAGCTGGTGCCATCCTTCTGGTAGAGGATAAAGCTTCAGTTAAAGCTGGTGATATGATTGCTAAGATGAACAAGGAAGCACAGAAATCTCAGGATATTACTGGAGGTCTTCCTCGTGTATCTGAACTCTTTGAAGCTCGTAAGCCAAAGAACCCATGTGTACTTGCACAGATTTCTGGTACTGTTGAGTTTAAGGATGTTCGCAAAGGAAAGCGTGTAATTTCTATTACTGATGAATATGGTAAGAAATTTGAGCACCTTGTTCCTATGACAAAGCGTATGATTGTACGTGATGGCGATAAAGTTGAGGCTGGTGAAATGCTTTGTGCTGGTTCTCCAAACCCACAGGATGTACTTGCAATCCTTGGAGAAAACGCTCTTCAGAATTATCTTATGGATGAAATTCAGAACGTTTACCGCCAGCAGGGTGTAGACATCAATGATAAACATATCGGTATTATCGTTCGTCAGATGCTCCGTAAGATTGAAATCGTATCTGTTGGAGATACAAAGTTCATCTTCGGTCAGCAGGTTGATAAGTACAAGTTCCATGAAGAGAATGAACGTGTAATCGCTGCCGGTGGACAGCCAGCTGTTGGCCGCCCAATGTTCCAGGGTATTACAAAGGCTTCTCTTGGAGTTGATTCATTTATTTCTGCAGCTTCCTTCCAGGAAACAACACGCGTTCTTACAAACGCTGCAATTTCCGGAGCTACAGATGGTCTCCACGGAATCAAGGAGAACGTTGCAATCGGTCATATGATTCCAGCTGGTACTGGTATCAAGAATTACAAGGACATCAAGCTCTTTGATGACAGTGATCGTGACCTTGACGCTCAGATGAATGAGATTCTTGAACGCCGCCGTCTTGAAGAAGAGCAGGAATCACAGCTTGAGGAACCAAGTTTCGAAGCTGAAGATAATGACTAATTCGTTATCAGATAAATAAAGGAGGGGGCTGACAGACTGAATGCAAAATTCAGCTGCCAGCCTCTTTTTTTTCAATGAATTTCATTGAAATTCAGTTGAATTCATTTTTTGAATTCTATATAATCGTTAAACCTATCCTTTTTGAAGGGTTTTATATTCCGGAGTGCTGCCGGATCAAACAGGAGAATAGGCGATGCCTACAATTAATCAATTAATCCGTCAGGGTCGTAAGTCTGCTGCAAACAGAACAAAAGCTCCAGCTCTTGATTCTTGTCCGCAGAAACGTGGTGTTTGTACACGTGTTATGACTCAGACACCTAAAAAGCCGAACTCAGCTTTGCGTAAGATTGCTCGTGTTCGCTTGTCAAATGGTATTGAAGTTACTGCATACATTCCAGGTATTGGACACAACTTGCAGGAACACTCAGTAGTTTTGGTACGTGGTGGTCGTGTAAAGGACCTCCCTGGTGTACGTTATCACATCATTCGTGGTACAAAAGATACTCTTGGAGTTGAAGATCGCAAACGCGGACGCTCTAAGTATGGTGCTAAAAAACCTAAGGCATAATGGAGGACTAAGATGGGAAGACATAAGAAATCAATCGAACGTCCAATGTTGCCGGATGTTAAATACAACTCAAAGGTTGTTTCAAAATTCGTTTGCCGTATGATGTTGGATGGAAAGAAATCTATCTGTACAAAAATTGTTTACGAAGCAATGGATAACCTTAAAGCTAAGACAGATAAAGATCCTTTGGAAGTACTTCTTAAGGCTCTTGAAAATGTTAAACCTATGGTTGAAGTTAAGTCACGCCGCGTTGGTGGCGCTACTTACCAGGTTCCAATGGAAATCCGTGAATCACGTCGTGAAGCACTTGCAATGAGATGGATTATTGATGCAGCTCGTTCAAGAAGCGGACACGGAATGGCAGATACACTTGCTGCTGAACTTCTTGATGCTTACAACAACACTGGTACTGCTTACAAGAAGCGTGAAGATGTACATAAGATGGCAGAAGCTAACAAGGCTTTTGCTCACTACAGATGGTAGTTTAATAGCTGCCTGATTTATAAAAGGGAGATTACCTCAGGGTGATTTCCCTTTTTTTTAATGCTTTTACCGGATTTGTGATAAATGCGAAGAATTGCATTATTTTCATAAATTCAGTATTTAACGCTTGAATTTATTTTTTAAATTTTGTATATTGATTGAACTTGCCCTTTTTTGAATTTTATGAGGGGGTATTGGGTTCTTTGAGAAGTCAGGCAAGTCTGCTAAGCAGAATTGGCATCACCGTAAAGTTAATCAGAAATGATTTTCAGGTAGATGCGACCCTTAATGAGGTTAATTTTCACCGTTGGTGATTATTATATAGACAACAGATTATGGGTTCCGGCTGGTTTTACAAACCAAACTCGAACATACCAAACCAGTTGTCAGTCAGGTGATAATAATCGGTGGTAGCGGGTTATAACATTTCGAATAGTATGGAATGTTACGAAATATGTTAATTATCCGTTTCTAACAATTATTATCTACTCTTTCAAATAGTGTGTCTGCGAATATTGCAGGTCTTGGTAAAAGATGCTTGCATATTCTGGCTTAAAGTGCAGCACATAAAAAATAATAATGCCGGGTCAGGACGATATTAAATCCGGCAAGGAGAAAAACATGGCTAAGGAGAAGTTCGTTAGAACTAAACCTCACATGAACGTTGGTACTATTGGTCACGTAGACCATGGTAAGACTACACTTTCAGCTGCTATCACTACATATTGTGGAAACAAGTATGGTGATAAGGTTCTTAAGTACGATGAAATTGATAACGCTCCAGAAGAGAAGGAACGTGGTATTACAATCAACACTCGTCACTTGGAGTATCAGTCAGAAAAGAGGCACTATGCTCATATCGACTGCCCAGGACATGCTGACTACATTAAGAACATGATTACAGGTGCTGCTCAGATGGATGGTTCTATCCTCGTAGTATCTGCTCCAGACTCAGTTATGCCTCAGACACGTGAGCACTTGCTCCTCGCTCGTCAGGTAGGTGTACCAAAGATCATCGTATTCTTGAACAAGGTTGACCAGGTTGATGATCCAGATCTTCTCGAACTCGTAGTAGAAGAAGTAAAAGATACTCTCCAGGAGTATGGATTCTCTGCAGATACTCCAATCATTAAGGGTTCTGCATTCAAGGCTTTGAACGAGCCAACTCCAGAAAACACAGCTTGTATCGAAGAGCTCCTTACAGCTATGGATACATGGTTCGATGATCCAGTTCGTGATGATCAGAAACCATTCTTGATGCCAATCGAAGACATCTTCACTATCTCTGGTCGTGGTACTGTAGTAACAGGAAAGATCGAGCGTGGTGTTGTAAATATGAACGATGCTGTACAGATTGTAGGTATCCGCCCAACAGCTGATACAACTGTAACAGGTATCGAAATGTTCCAGAAGACTCTTGATCAGGGTATGGCTGGTGATAACGTTGGTATTCTCCTCCGTGGTATTGAAAAGAAAGACGTTGTTCGCGGACAGGTTCTTGCTGCACCAAAGTCTATCACTCCACACACAAAGTTCGAAGCTCAGATTTACGTACTTTCAAAGGAAGAGGGTGGACGTCACTCTCCATTCTTCACAGGATATCGCCCACAGTTCTACTTCAGAACTACAGATATCACTGGAACAATCGAACTTGAAGCTGGTACAGACATGGTAAAACCAGGTGATAACGTAAAGGTTATCGGTGAACTCATCCACCCAATCGCTATGGATGAAGGTCTTAAGCTCGCTATCCGTGAAGGCGGTCACACAATCGCTTCTGGACAGGTTACAAAGATTATTGAGTAGTTAGATTTTTTTCAAACAGGCAGGCTGGTATTGTTTATCAGCCTGTTTGTTGTGAAAAAGGAGTAAAATTAAATGGCTAATGGAAAAATTCGTGTCAGACTTCGTGCATTTGATGCAGTTCTGATCGACCAGAGTGCTAAAGCCATCGTGCAGACTGTACAGAAAGCGGGAGCTAAGGTTTCAGGTCCTATCCCTCTTCCTACAAGAATCAACAAGGTGACTGTACTTCGCTCACCACACGTAAACAAGAAGTCACGTGAGCAGTTTGAAATGCGTACACATAAACGCCTTATTGACATAATGAATCCTTCACAGGACGTTATGGATTCACTGATGAAGCTTGAGCTTCCTGCCGGTGTAGACGTAGTAATTACACAGTAGTGTAAATCCCACATTATAGTGGTTATAATTTTAGGTACGGTCCCTCTGGATTTGGGATGACGGCCTGTAATAATAAGGGAGTTTTGTGAAAAGGTAGTAGCAAAATCCCAAATAGGAGATATCAGAATGAAAGGTCTGATTGCAAAGAAAGTTGGCATGACACAGATATTCGACGAAAGCGGAAATCTGACACCAGTAACCGTAATCCAGGTCGAGCCTAATGTTGTTGTTGCCAAGAAAACAAAGGAAAATTGCGGTTATGATGCAGTTGTTCTTGGTCTTGATGATATGAAAGCTTCAAGAGCAAGCAAGGCATATGCCGGACAATTCCCAGAAAACATTACTCCAAAGCGTCACTTGAAAGAGTTCCGCAACTTCGAAAAAGAAGTAAATATTGGAGATGTTGTTGGTCTTGAGCTCTTTGAAGGTAGCCGTTTCCTCGATGTAACAGCTACATCAAAAGGTAAGGGTTTCCAGGGTGTTATGAAGAGATGGGGCTTTCATGGTGGACGTGCTACACACGGTTCTAAGTTCCATCGTGAGCCGGGTGGTACAGGAGAATGTACAACTCCAGGTCACTCATTCAAGAATATTAAGCTTCCTGGACACATGGGATTCAAAAGAGTTACTGTGCAGAATCTGAAGATTGTTAAAGTTGATCCAGAGCTCAAGGTAATTATGGTTCGTGGTGCTGTTCCTGGAAATAAGGACTGTACACTCATCGTTAAGTCCGCAGTAAAGAAATAGGAGATAGAATATGGAAAAGAAAGTATATTCAACTTCTGGTAAAGAGCTGCGTACAATCAATCTTGATGATAAAGTATTCGGTCTTCCAGTTAATGACGACGTAATCTATTACGCTATTACAAATGAATTAGCTAACAAACGTGTTGGTACTGCTTGTACAAAAACTCGTGCAGAAGTTCATGGTTCTAATAATAAGCCTTATAAGCAGAAGGGAACTGGTAACGCACGTCGTGGTGATAAGAAGTCTCCAATTACAGTGGGTGGTGGTACAATTTTCGGACCAAAACCAAGAGATTTCAGCTATTCAATTCCAAAGAAAGAAAAGAGACTTGCTATGAAGTCAATCTTGAGTGCACATGCTCAGGGTGACAGACTTACAGTTGTAGAAGATTTTACTGTTGAAAGCGGTAAAACAAAGGACTTGGCAGCTATTCTTAATAACTTCGCTAAGGACGAAAGAACTGTTTTGATTCTTAAAGATGATGACGCAAAGATTAAGCAGGCAGGACGCAATATTCCTAACCTCTCATTCCTTGCTTACAACCGTCTCGAAGCACACACTTTGTTCTACGGACGCAAGGTAATCATCCTTGAATCAGCTGTAAAAAATCTGTCAGACTTTTATGCTGAAGATAAGGAGGCTAAATAATGAATTACGAAGATATTCTTATTAGGCCTGTTGTTTCTGAAAAGGCAAGCATGTTGCGCGAACAGAACAAATATGTATTCATCGTTCGCCCTGATGCTACAAAGACACAGATTAAAGAAGCTGTTACACGCTTGTTTAAGGTAAAGGTAGTTGACTGCACAACAATGAATGTGCTTGGAAAAATGAAACGACTTCGTGGAAGACCAGGTCGTACAGCATCTTACAAGAAAGCTATCGTTCGTCTCGCAGAAGGCGAAACAATTGCAGCTTTCGAAGGTGTATAATCTGGTAGGAATTAAGGGGATATAAAATGGCTCTTAAAGTATTTAAGCCAATGACAGCAGGTACACGTGGACGTGTTGACTTGCGTCGTGACGAACTGACAACTGATAGACCCGAGAAAACTTTGGTGTCAGGTCGTAAGTCTCATGCAGGACGCGGAGCTGGTGGTCGTATTTCTGTACGTCATCAGGGTGGCGGTCACAAGAGACGCTATCGTGATATAGATTTCAAGCGTGATAAGCATGGAATTCCTGGAACCGTAAAGACAATCGAATACGATCCAAACAGAAGTGCTAACATCGCTTTGATTTATTATGCAGACGGTGATAAACGTTATATCATCGCGCCAAAGGGCTTGCAGGTTGGTCAGAAGATTATTTCTGGCGAAAACGCAGCTCCAACAGTTGGAAATGCACTTCCTCTGAATGCAATTCCAGTTGGTTTCACTATTCATAACATTGAATTGACACTTGGTCAGGGGGGACAGCTTGTTCGTTCTGCTGGTGCTAGTGCAATGATTGCAGGTCGCGAAGGTGACTACGTTATCGTTCGCTTGCCTTCAAGTGAAATGAGAAAGATTAACGGAAAGTGCTACGCTACAATCGGTGTTGTAGGAAACGAAGAGCACATGAACGTTAAACTTGGTAAAGCCGGTCATAAGCGCTGGATGGGTATCCGCCCTACAGTACGCGGTATGGCTATGAACCCGGTTGATCATCCACTTGGTGGTGGTGAAGGTGCTGGTAAGGGACGTAACCCAGTTACTCCTTGGGGACAGCCTTGTAAAGGTTACCAGACTCGTAACAAGAGAAAGACTTCTAGCAAGTTCATTGTTAGTCGTCGTAAGAAGTAGTCGCAGAGGAGATAATCGTGTCAAGATCTGTTAAGAAAGGACCTTTCGTAGAGAAATCTCTTTACAAAAAGGTTCAGGCAATGAATAAAGAAGCAGACAGAAAAATGATTAAAACATATTCTCGCTGCTCAACAATAATCCCAGAGATGGTAGGTAATACAATCTCTGTTTATAATGGTAAATCATGGATTCCTGTGTATATTACAGAAAACCTTGTTGGACATAAGCTTGGTGAATTTGCACCAACTCGTACTTTCAAGGGCCATGGTGGTTCAGACAAAACTGCCTCTAAAGGCTAATAAATAGGTGGATATTATGGCTGAGAAAAAAGGTTATGTAGCCACTTCTAAGTTCCTGATTGCATCTCCAACAAAGGTTCGCCCAGTTGCTCATGTAATTAATCAGAAATCCTATACTGAAGCTATGGCTATCTTGGCAAACATGCCACAGAAAGGTGCAACTTTGATTAGTGCTACTTTGAAGTCTGCTGCTGCAAATGCACTTAACCAGAACAGTAAGTTGGATGAAGATATGCTTTACGTAAAAGAAATTAGAGTTGATGAAGGTCCAAGACTCAAGAGAGTTTGGTTCCGCGCACGTGGTCGTGCAGATCAGCTTTTGAAGCGTATGTGTCATATTACCGTCATCGTTGACGAGAAGGCGGGGGAATAAAGTGGGACAGAAAGTTAATCCTATTGGTTTGCGCCTTGGCGTAAACAAAACATGGCAGTCACGCTGGTATGCAGATCCACGTGAATATGCAGATTTAGTTCTTGAAGACATCAAAATTCGTAAGATGGTTGCTGATCTTCCAGAATGTAAAAATGCTGATATAGCTGAGATTGAGATTGTTCGCCATCCACAGCGCGTTACAATCGTAATTCACACAGCTCGCCCAGGTGTAATTATTGGTGTTAAAGGTGCATCAATCGAAAAGATTAGTGCAGATATTCAGAAGCAGCTTACAAAGAAAGTTCAGATCAAGATTAAGGAAATCAAGCGTGCTGACTTGAACGCAAACTTGATTGCTCAGAATATTGGTCGTCAGCTTGTAGGTCGTGGTTCATTCCGCAAGGCTATGAAGCAGGCTGTAAGCAACGCAATGCGTGCTGGTGCACAGGGTGTAAAGGTTCGTCTTAGTGGTCGTCTCGGTGGAGCAGATATGTCTCGTACTGAAGAGCACAAGGAAGGACGAGTTCCTCTTCATACACTTCGTGCTGATATCGACTATGGTACATACGAAGCTCTTACTACATACGGTAAAATCGGTATTAAGGTATGGGTTTACAATGGTATGAACTACGGTATCGATCACAACGAAGATGCTGGTCAGCTCGTTAAGAAACCAAGACGTCCAGCTCGTCAGGCAGCTGAAAAGACTGAGGGTTCTGAACCTGCTAAAAAGGCAAGGAGTTAGTTATGCCACTTAGTCCAAAAAGAGTAATTCACCGTAAGGTACAGCGCGGTCGTGAAAAAGGAAATGCGACACGCGATAATAACATTGATTTTGGCGAGATTGCACTTGTTGCAATGGAACCAACCTGGCTTGATGCCAGAGTAATCGAGGCAGCCCGTGTTGCCATCAACCGTAAGTTGGATCGTAAAGGTAATGTTTGGATTCGTATTTTCCCAGACAAGCCTATTACAAAGAAACCAGCTGAAGTTCGTATGGGTAAGGGTAAGGGTGCTCCAGATCACTGGGCAGCTGTTATCAAACCGGGTATGATTTTGTTCGAAGTTGGAGGCGTAGATATTAAGCTTGCACACAGAGCTCTTGAGCTTGCAGCTGATAAGCTTCCAGTTATAACAAAGATTGCTTACAAGCCAACACGCGACTAGGAGGAATAAGATGGCTGATTCAAAGAAAAAGAACGATAAAGAACTGTCTTATAAAGAACTCGTAGCTAAACGTGATGAGTTGAAAAAGGAATACATGGATCTCCGTTTCAAGATGGTAATTTCCCATGTAGATAACCCAATGCAGAAACGTACTATGCGCCGCGAAATCGCACGCCTTAATACGTTTATCCGTGCGAAAGAACTCGCCGGCGAGAATAAGTAGGAGCTGAACCGTGGAAGAGAATGCTGTTCAGACTGTAAAGACTGCAAAACGTTCATTTGTTGGACTTGTTACATCAGACAAGATGGATAAGACTGTTGTTGTAACAATTTCATCAAAGAAAATGGATCGTCTTTACAAGAAATATGTAACAAGATCTAAGAAGTACATGGCACATGATGAAACAAATGATGCACATGTAGGTGATACAGTACGTATCGTTGAATGTCGCCCACTCAGCAAGAATAAGTGCTGGCGTGTAGCTGAAATCATTGAGCGTGCTAAATAAGCGAAGGAGTTAAAATTATGATTCAGATGCAGTCATGTATGACAGTTGCTGATAACTCTGGAGCTAAAATTGCTCAGTGTATTAAGGTTATCGGCGGTTCACATCGCAGATACGCTGGTATCGGCGATATCGTAGTAGTAGCTATTAAGGATGCAATTCCTACATCTACTATCAAAAAGGGTACAATTGAAAAAGCTGTAATTGTACGTCAGGCAAAAGAATACCGTCGCCCAGACGGAACTTACATTCGTTTTGATGATAACGCTTGTGTTATCGTTGACGATAGCAAGAACCCTAAGGGAAAGCGTATTTTCGGACCTGTAGCTCGCGAGCTTCGTGATATGGACTTTATGAAGATCATTTCACTCGCTCCGGAAGTTCTTTAAGGAGTAATGAATATGTTGACTAAATCAAAAATCCGCAAGAACGATACAGTAGAAGTAATTGCCGGAAAAGATAAGGGAAAGCGTGGAGAAGTTGTTCGCGTTGACCTCAAGAAAGAACGTGTTGTTGTTTCTGGTGTAAATATCGTAAAGAAGGCAATGAAAAAGAAGAGTCAGCAGGATCAGGGCGGTATCGCTGAGATCGAAGCTCCTCTTAATATTTCAAATGTAGCAATCGTATGTAAAAAATGTGGTGCTACAAAAATTGGTTATAAAATCGACGGCGATAAAAAAGTTCGCGTTTGTCGTAAATGTGGAGATGTTCTGTAATGGCAAATTACGTACCTCGGCTTAAGAAAGTCTATAAAGACGAAATCGCACCGGCTCTTATGAAAGAGTTCAGCTATACAACTCCGATGCAGATTCCTGCAATTAAGAAGATTGTTGTAAGTATGGGTGTTGGTGAAGCTCTCACAAATAAGAAACTCCTTGATGCCGCAGTAGCTGACTTGACCGCAATAACAGGTCAGAAGGCTGTTAAGACAAAGGCAAAGAAGAGTATCGCTAACTTCAAATTGCGTGAGGGCAATGAAGTGGGTGCAATGGTAACATTGCGTGGTGACATTATGTATGAGTTCCTTGATCGTCTCATTAATGTTGCGTTCCCACGTATTAAGGATTTCCGCGGAATCAAAGCAACTGGTTTTGACGGACACGGAAATTTCTCTGTTGGTATTACTGAGCAGTTGATATTCCCAGAAATCGACTTTGATAAGATTACAAAGATTGCTGGTATGAATATCACTTTTGTAACAAGTGCAAATACTGATGCTGAAGCAAAGTCACTTCTTACAAAGTTCAATATGCCTTTCCGCAAGTAGGTGAAGTATGGCAAAGAAATCATTGTTAATTAAAGCAGCCCGCAAACCTAAGTATGCAACAAGACAGTACAATCGCTGTCAGATTTGCGGTCGTCCACGTGGATATTTGCGTAAGTTTAAGATGTGTCGTATCTGCTTCCGCAAATTGGCAAGCGAAGGCCAGCTTCCTGGCATAACAAAATCTAGTTGGTAGGAGATAGAAATGAGTGCATCAGATCCAGTAGCAGACATGCTCACAAAGGTTCGTAATGCGGCTATGGCCCGCCACGAGAAAGTAGATGTTCCTGCATCAAAACTTAAGCTTGAAATCGTTAAGATTCTCAAGACAGAAGGATACATCAAAAACTTTAAGAAGATTCAGGAAGAAGGAAAGAACACACTTCGTATTTTCTTGAAATATGATGATGATAATAATCCGGTAATCCATGGTGTTAAGAAAATTTCTACACCAGGTCGCCGTGTTTATTCTGGTTACAAAGATTTGCCACGTGTTTATAACGGATATGGTACAATCATCGTTTCAACTTCTGCTGGTGTAACAACTGGTAAGAAAGCTTCTGAAAAGATGGTTGGTGGCGAATTAGTATGTACTGTTTGGTAATAGGAGGAGGAAGAAATGTCTAAAGTAGGTAAGCTTCCTGTTGCTATTCCAACAGGCGTTACAGTTACAGTAGCAAATGGTCTTATTTCTGTAAAAGGACCAAAAGGCGAACTCAAGCAGAGTTTCCATGATGAAATCGAAATTAAAATTGAAGGAAGCGAAGTTCTTCTTACAACTAAGAACGATGCTAAGCAGACTAATGCTTATCATGGACTTTACAGAAGCCTTATCAACAACATGGTAAAGGGTGTTACTGATGGATTCACAAAAACACTTGTAATTACTGGTGTTGGTTACCGTGCAGAAGTAAAAGGTAAAGAACTTGTAATGAACCTGGGTTACTCAAGTGACTACATTGCAATCATTCCTGACGGACTTACAGTTGTTGCAACTCCAGATGGAAAATTGACTGTAACAGGTATCGACAAGCAGTTGGTTGGAGAATTCTGTTCTCAGATTCGTAAATTGCGCAAACCTGAACCTTACAAAGGAAAGGGTATCCGCTATGAGACAGAAGTTATCAGACGTAAAGTCGGTAAGACTGGTGTTAAATAAGGTGAAGCTATATGTTTAAGAAAATGAACGATAAAAACAGAAAACGCTTGCACAGAAAGATTCATATCCGTAAGTCTCTTTTCGGAACTGCAGAAAGACCTAGAATGTCTATCACACGCAGTAATAAGAACATTTCAGTACAGGTAATTGATGATAATGAAGGAAAAACTTTAGCTTCAATTTCAACTTTGGAAAAAGAATTTGCAGCAATTAAGCCTAATACTGAAGGTGCTGCAAAGCTCGGTGAAGCTTTTGGTTCACGCCTTAAGGAAAAGAACATCTCTAAAGTTGTTTTCGACAGAAATGGTTACTTGTACCATGGTGTTGTAAAAGCTTTCGCTGATGGTGCCCGTAAAGCTGGTATCGAATTCTAGGAGTTATTATGGAACATCAGAAAAACTTTGATAAAGATCCAAAAGAGAAGGAGTTTGTAGAAAAACTCGTAACTCTTAACAGAACATGTAAGACTGTAAAGGGTGGACGTCGTATGTCTTTCTCTGCTCTTACTGTTGTTGGAGATGGAAAAGGTCGCGTAGGATACGGACTTGGTAAAGCTAATGACGTATCTGAAGCTATTAAGAAGAGTATTGATCGTGCAAAGAGAAATCTTGTTGTAATTCCTATGAAGAACGGCACTTTGCCACACGAAATCATTGGAAAATACAAGAGTTCTGAAGTATTGCTTAAGCCAGCTTGTTCCGGTACTGGAATTATCGCTGGTGGTACTGTACGTGCAATTATGGATGCAGCTGGTGCAACAGACGTTCAGTCTAAGTCTTTGGGTTCTAACTCAGCAGTTAATGTAGTACGTGCTACATTCGATGCTATCTCAAAGCTTATGGATGCTAAGAAGGTTGCTGCCAATAGAGGTAAAACTCTTGACGAGTTGTGGGGTTAATGTATGGCTAAACAGTTGAAAGTTACATTAATTAAAAGCGTAATCGGACAGAAGCCTGAGAAAAAGGCAACTGTTCGCAGTCTTGGACTTAAGAAGATTTCTTCTTCTAACACTCTCCCAGACACAGACGCTGTTCGCGGTATGGTTGCTGCTGTATCACACTTGGTAAAGGTAGAGGAGATCTAAAATGGCAGAATACAATCCAATTCTTAGCGCTCCTCAGGGTGCTAACAAAAATCCTAAGCGTGTTGGTCGTGGTTCTTCTTCTGGACTCGGTACAACTGCTGGTAAGGGTAATAAAGGTCAGCAGTCACGTTCTGGTAAGGCTGGTCCTTATGTAGGATTTGAAGGCGGACAGATGCCTCTTTACAGACGTATCGCTCGTAAAGGTTTCTCAAACTATCCTTTCAAGAAAGAATACGTTTGTATCAATGTAGAATTGCTTGATGCAAAATTCGATGATGGCGCTACTGTAGATAAGGCTGCTCTCGCAGAAAAGGGATTCCTTTCTTTGAAGAGTAACCCACTCGTAAAGATTCTTGGAAACGGCGAAGTTACAAAGAAATTGAACGTTGTTGTTGACAAAGTTTCTGAATCTGCAAAAGCAAAAATCGAAAAGGCTGGTGGTTCAGTAAAAACTGCTGAAGCATCTGCTGAAGAAGCAAAATAAGGCGGAGTAGAACATGGCAAGCAATCCAATTATAAATATGTTTAAAGTTAAAGAAATAAGAGACCGTTTGTTCTTTACTTTCCTGATTCTGGCAGTCTTCCGTTTGGGATCTGTTCTTACAGTACCAGGAATTGATGCAAATGTTCTTATTAAATACTTTGACGATTTAGCTGCGCAGAATAAGAATGCATTCGCCAGTTACATGGACTTCTTCGTAGGAGGAGCTTTCTCTAACTTCTCTATCTTGATGCTTGGTGTAATGCCTTATATCTCTATGCAGATTATTATGCAGCTTGCTGTGATTATTTTCCCGTCACTTAAACGTATATCTCAGGAAGATGGTGGCCAGAGAAAGATTGCTCAGTATACACGTATCGGAACAATCATTGTCTGTGTTATCCAGGCCTGGGGTATGTCTGTTTATGCAAACAGTATCCCTGGTTGTATCGTTATCGAGAATAAGATGGCTTTTAAGGCTCTTTTCCTTGTAACTGTTACAACTGGTTCTATGGTTACAGTTTGGTTAGGCGACCAGATTACGGCTCGTGGTATTGGAAATGGTATTTCAATGATGATCTTTGCAGGTATCGTAGCCCGCTTACCTAATGCAATTGTTGAGCTTTCACAGAAAGTAAAAGCAGGCGAGATTCAGCTTGTGTTTGTTATCCTTGTAATCATCATGTTTATTGCAATTATCGGACTGGTAATTTTTGAAGAATCAGGTCAGAGAAAGATTCCTGTACACTATGCAAAACGTGTTGTAGGAAGAAAAATGTATGGCGGACAGAGCACATATATTCCTTTCAAAGTAAACCCTTCAAATGTTATTCCTTTGATTTTTGCAAACTCAATTCTTACAATGCCTTTGATGTTTGTTCAGTCAGTCGCAAAGGGAGAAAATTCTGCAAGATGGCTTGGTTCTGTCGCAAGAGTTCTTACTCCTAACGGAATTTGGTATAATATATTGCTTGTTACTCTTATTATCTTCTTTGCATACTTCTACACTCAGGTAACCCTGAACCCTACTGAAATCGCAAAGAACATTCGTGAAAACGGCGGCTCCATTCCGAATGTACGCACAGATAAAACAGAAGAGTATCTTGCAAAAATATTGAATAGACTTATATTACCTGGTGCATTGTTCCTTGCTTTGATTGCTATTATTCCAACCCTCATTCAGAGCTGGTTTGGATTCCCACAGTCAATCAGTCAGCTTATGGGAGGAACTTCACTTATCATTTTGATTGGTGTTGATCTTGATACAATGAGTCAGGTTGAAGCGCTTCTTAAGATGCATCACCATGAAGGACTTACAAAGAAGGGCAAAATCAGATCACGAAGTCTCTAGAAAAAATCTGAGAATTTCGTGAATTAGCAGTAGAAAAGAACTGGGAATATGTGATATATTATCTGTTACCGAATTGCTCTCATTGCGAGGTGCTTATGATTCGGTAAAATATTCTCATGGGGGCTTTTATATGAAAGTACGAACCAGTGTAAAACCTATCTGTGACAAGTGTAAGGTTATTAAAAGAAATGGTATTATTCGTATCATTTGTTCAAACCCAAAACATAAGCAGAGACAGGGCTAAGGCTTAAGGAGAAACAGATGGCTCGAATTGCGGGAGTTGATATCCCTAATAAGCACACAGTTGTTGCTTTAACTTATATTTATGGTATTGGTCGTTCATCAGCTGCAGAAATCTGCGAGAAAGCTAAGATTGAGCCTACAAAAATGGCAAATGATCTTACACAGGATGAATTGGCAAGAATTCGTGAAATCATGGATGCTGAATACAAGACTGAAGGACGTCTCCGTTCAGAAATCGGTCTTAATTTGAAGCGCTTGATGGATATTGGTTGCTATCGTGGTCTTCGTCACAAGCATGGTCTTCCAGTACGCGGTCAGAGAACTCGTACAAATGCACGTACTCGTAAGGGTAAGAAGAAGACTGTTGCTAACAAGAAGAAAGCATAAGGCGGAGGATAGATAATGGCTACCGTTAAGAAACGAAAGGAAAAAAAGAGCGTATACGAAGGAAATGTTTATATCCAGGCTACGTTCAATAATACTATCGTAACTGTAACAGATATGAAGGGAAATGCTCTTTCTTGGGCATCTTCAGGCGGACTTGGATTCCGTGGAGCAAAGAAATCTACTCCATTTGCTGCTCAGTCCGTTGCTGAAACAGCACTTCAGAAGGCTGCTAGTTACGGTTTGCGTGAAGTTCACGTGTATGTAAAGGGACCAGGAATGGGTCGTGAAAATGCTATCCGTTCTATTGGTGCTATGGGCTTGAGAGTAAAGTCTATTTCTGATGTTACTCCAATTCCTCACAATGGCTGTCGTCCTCGTAAGACTCGACGCATGTAAATCTTAAGGAGAATACGTTATGGGTAAAAGCACACAGCCTCTCTTAAAGAGATGTAAAGCCTTGGGTATCAATCCTGTTGTAATGGGTTATACAAAGGAATCTAAGAGAAATCAGAAAGAAGTTAGACGCGCTAAGAAGTCTGAATACGGTCTTCAGCTTACAGAAAAGCAGAAGCTCCGCTTCATTTATGGTGTTCTCGAAAAGCAGTTCCGCAAGTACTATGTAATGGCTACAAAAAAGACTGGCGTAACTGGTGAAGTTTTGCTGCAGATTCTTGAATCTCGTCTTGATAATGTTATCTATAGAATGGGATTCGCTAAGACTCGTCAGCAGGCTAGACAGATGGTAAGTCATGGTCACATTACAGTAAATGGAAAGAAGGTTGATATTCCTTCTTACCTCGTAAAGGTAGGCGATGTAATTTCTGTCAAAGAAGAAAGCAGAGCTTCTGCTGGAATTAAAACAATTGTTCTTGCAAATAGCGATAACAAAGTTGTTCCTGGCTGGCTTGAAGTAGATGCTGAAAAATTTACTGGAAAGGTTGTAAGCTTGGCTGCACGTTCAGACATTGACTATGCAGTTAAAGAGAACCTTATTGTTGAATATTATTCTAAATAATAAAGAGGAGTTTAGATGGCTCGCAAAAACTTGCTTAAAGGTTTCAAAAAACCTAAAGGTATTTCATTTGAACCGATTGATAGTACCAATCCTAATTACCAAAAGTTTTATGCCTACCCGTTTGAAACAGGTTTTGGTACAACAGTTGGAAACACTTTAAGAAGAGTATTGTTGTCATCTATCCAAGGTTATGCAATTACCTCTATCCGTATTACATCTTATGATGAAAGTGGTATTTCACATGTAATTTCAAGCGAATTTGAAGCAATTCCAAATGTAGCTGAAGATACACTTGAAATCATCAATAGTCTTAAGATGATACGGTTATGCTTGCCGGAAGACGTTGAATCAGACACTATTCAGTACGAGTTCAAAGGTCCTGGCGTAGTAAAGAGTGATGATTTTGCGAAGGAAGGACAGCTTGAAATCAAGACTAAAGATCAGGTTATCTTTACAATGATGGAAGGCGCTCAGCTTGATATTGAAATTCAGGTTGACCTTGGTAGAGGATACGTACCTGCTGAAACGAATGAACATTACATAGAAGTTGTTGGTACAATTCCTATGGATGCCATTTTTACTCCCGTTCCAAAGGTAAAATATTCTATTGAGCCATGTCGTGTAGGTCAGAGAAATGACTACGATAAGCTTGTTCTTGAAATTTGGACTGATGGAACAATTACACCTGTAAATGCGCTTGGTGAAGCTGCAAAAATTGCAAAAGATCATTTTTCGATTTTCATCAACTTTAATGACAGCGAAATTTCTGGTGGTGATGACGGTGATGAAGGTGATAAAATTATCAGCAAGGTTCTTAACATGTCCGTTGAGGAACTTGAACTTTCAGTTCGTTCATCAAATTGTTTGAAGAATGCAAATATTCGTACAATCGGCGAATTAACAAAGAAGACTGAAGATGACATTGCAAAGACAAGAAACTTTGGAAAGAAGAGTCTGCAGGAAATCAAGGAAAAGCTCCAGGAGTGGAACCTTACACTTGGTATGACAGATTACAGTCATCTGAAGAATGCTGCCAATATTATAAAGCAGAAGGAAGAAACAGATGAATCATAGAAATGGTTTTAATCCGCTTTCACGTACAACAGCACATCGTCGTGCTATGTCACGCAATATGGTAACTTCGCTCTTCAGATATGAGCGTATTACTACAACTAAATCAAAGGCTCTTGAAGTAAGAAAATCTGCTGAAAAGCTCATTACAAGAGCAAAAGAAGATACTGTACACAATCGTCGTGAAGCTGCAAAGTTTATTCAGGATGAAAAAATCTTGAATAAGCTTTTCACAGAGATTGGTCCTCGCATGAAGGAAAGAAACGGTGGTTATACACGTGTTCTTAAGCTTGGATATCGTCAGGGTGATGCTGCAGATGTTGTAATTCTTGAGTTGGTTGACTATAAGCTTGACGCTGAAAAGTCTGAAGAGAAAAAGCCTGCTAAGAAGGCTGATGCACCAAAGGCAAAAAAGCCTGCTGCTAAGAAAGCACCTGCAAAGAAAGCTTCTGAAAAGAAAGAAGAAGCTCCAGCTAACTAAAGGAGTTCGATATGTCAAAGAACCATCGTGGATCTGGAATTCGATCATTACCTGCACACGGAAGAGGAACTTGTGCTATCTGTGGAAAAACAGATATTAAAGTTCTTTGGGAAAAGGAAATTAATGGTCAGACTGTAAATGTTTGTAAGTTCTGCAACGCTAAGCTCAAGAATGAAGCTCGCGTAGAAGCAAGAAAAGCAAAGCCAGCTGCAGAAGAAGCTGCTGCTGAGGCTCCTGCTGCAGACGAGACTCCAGCTGAAGCTGCTGAGTAAGTTCTGTTTTTTACAAACTTTGTAAACCGTCATCTGTGGGTGACGGTTTTTTTGTTTTATTGCCTTGAAAGAAACGGGAAGTTGAAATATAATTAATAGTCAATGAGCGTAGCAACTAGTCATCATATTTCCAGATATTATGATTATTATCGTGATAAGGAAATTGTTTTTACAAAAGCAAATCTTAAGTCTCTTCGTATAGATCCAAGACAGATTTATCTCAAAAGTAATGGTGGGCAGTGGCCTTGCATTATTAACTCTTCTTCTTTACAGCAGGCTAAGGTTATTATTGGTACCTCAAGTGGAATTTATACAACAATTCAGAAGAATAGAACGGCTCCTATAAGTATTCGTTATTGTTTTTTTGATCAGAATAATGAGCCAATTCAATTTTCAGTAAATTGCAGTGTACTTGAAATTAAACCATTCCAGGATTCTAATGAACTTGCAATGCTCACATTAAGCTTTACTCAGCGTCCGCCGGATGACTTAATTTTACGAATCGGGGAATTCATAGAAGTAAATGAAAATTTCCAGAATCGTAAAGAAGAAAGAATTGCAATTAATGAAAATTCTTTACGTCTTTTGAATATACCTAAAGAAGAATCATATATTTTCATTACGGGAGTTCCAAGAAAGTGTATCCTTAAGGATTTGTCTTTTGGTGGAGCTAAAGCTATGCTTGTTGGAATTCCAAAGTTCCTTGAGAATAAAGCAGTTGATTTGCGATTATTCTTTATTGACACAAATGAAAAAATCTCTCTGAAGGGAGTAATAAAGAATTCTGATTTCTTACCTGGTCGAAAGGATATTTCTATTGTTCATATAGAATTCATTCCAGATGAAATTCCTATGACTTATAAGTTTCATATAAACAGTTATATTACTTCTTATCAGAAACAACTGATTCAGAATCAGATTAATAACAAGGCTGCGGCTGAAAAAGCAGAAGCTGAAGCAGCTGCAAAAAAAGCTGCTGCTGAACAGAAGGCCGCTGAAACTGCCGCTACTCAGAAAGAGGCTGTGGAACAGAGACTTCAGGCACAGGTTAGCGTACAGTCATCTGTTTCTAATACAACAAACTAATTTTTTTATAAGTGGTATATTATGAATCCTTCAAATCCATTGGAATCTATTTATTATATTAACATTCCAAAACTCGAACTAACTTCATGTAATTCTTTTGAAATTGATCCGACTATTCCGCTTCCAGTTCAGAAGAAAGTAAGTGAGGCATCTGGCAATTTTAATCCGCAGGAGATTGAACCTGAACAGATTTTAGCCGGAATGCTTACAATTCTTGCTTACGATTCTAAAAACGCACATTTGGATTATTATCGTTCAATTCTTAAAAAGGTAAAACCAAATCTTAAAAAAGAATTGTGTGAAGCAGCTATTCTTAAAACTAAGAATGAAGATTATGATCTTGCAGAAGAAATATTCCGCGCTCTTATTGGTTTTGATCCTGATGATGTAGCAATTATGCTTAATATGGCATTGTTCCTTGATCAGAGGGCTGATTCTTATAGAAATTCAGGTCTTTTTGATGATGCTGATGCTTATGATGCAGATGCTTATTCATATTATGAACAGGCAATGAATGCGGAGCCACCGCTTCCGGATGTATATTTTAATGTCGGCTTTTATTATATGAAACAGCATAAATATCGTGAAGCAAAAGATTCTTTTGAAACTTATCTTGCACTTACATGTGAGACAAGTGACGAAGAAATGGGCGAAAATGGTGTTTACAAAAAGGAACGCGCTCAGGAAATTATAAACAATATAAATAATCAGAATATGGATGATGAGTCTTTTAAGGCTGCTTATGATTTGATTTCAAGCGGGCAGGAAGAAAAAGGCCTTGAGCAGATTCGTGACTTTTTGCAGAGTAATTCTAAGGTTTGGAACGGCTGGTTTATGCTTGGATGGGGCTTGCGCCGTCTGGAAAGATATTCTGAGGCAAAACAGGCTTTTCTTGAAGCTCTAAAATGTGGAGGAGATACTAATTCTGATACATATAATGAGCTGTCACTTTGTTATGTTCAGGAGCATGATTTTGATGAAGCAAAAAAATGTCTTATGAAGGCATTTGAGCTTGAACCTGAAAGCACAAAGGTTATTTCAAATTTAGGTTATCTTGCATTAGCACAGGGTAATAAGCAGGAAGCAAGAAATTACTTTACTACAGTACTTGAATTTGATCCAAAAGATAAGATTGCAGCAGCAGAATTAATGAAGCTGGAACAGGAAGGCGAGTAAGCCAAAATGTGGTTTCGATACAACCGATGCCTTGCATCGGTCACTCAACCACCGGACGTTTTAAGGAAGTATAACAGTATCGCCTTCGGTGATGCCGTTTTTTTTGTACCAGCCCTGTGGGACTTCAAGTGCATAGCGGACAGAGATGGTACTTACTATTGATGCAGTACTATAGGGCGTCATATCAAAAATATTTCGGATTTTTCCTTTTGAATCAATATAAGCAATTGAAAGTGGGTGTGGTGTATTTTTCATCCAGAAAGAAAGAATCTGGTCTTTCTCAAAAACAAAAAGCATTCCTGTTCCGTCTGGTATGGTTTTTCTTCCCATAAAGCCGTGATTACGGTCTTCAGGTTTTTCTGCAATTTCTGCTTTTACAGTAAACTCTGTACCGTCCTGACGGACTATTTTTATGTCTTTTACAGGAAGTTTTTTGCTTTTGCAGGAAGCAAGAGAGATGCAGGCAAAAAGAAGGGCAATTAATATTAGTGATTTTTTTGAATTAAACATAGTTGTCACCTTTTATGGAAATCCTAAAACGACCCTGTGTAAGCCCGCTGGCGGGCGGTGTTCTATAGCAGAGCGTACGGATTTGCTATTATAATCCATCCAGAAACATTTCGCGGGTTATTTCTGTTGGAGATTTTTGAATATTGGAATAATTTTGGGTCTGTTCAAAAATCTTATTGTCTATATATTTTAAGGTTAGAGGTTTTTCCAGACTCATTGTAACATCGTCATCTTTCCAGGTTGCTGCCTGTGGACTAAAAGTGTCGGGTTCTCCGTATTTTTCAACCAGTTTAGTAAAAATGCTGTAATAATCCATTTTTTCCGGGTTTACATTAATTGTAATGATGTAAAGTTCATCATAAGAAAATTGAAACCAGCATCTTTGAAGAAAATTGGAACCAAGTCCATGTTCTGCATCTGTTTCAATTAATGTTTTACTTGAGTTTGGAATAAGTGAAACATCACGGTCTCCGTGATATCCAAAATCGGGATCTTTTACAAGGTTTTCTTTAGTTTCATCAAGACTCATTCCCAGTTTTATATTTTTATAGCCATGAGGAAGGCTTTCTGCTGTGAGAAAATTTATAAAAACTGTAAATAAAGTGAGAATAAAGATTTTATTCTTTAAAGAAATCATAGTTTAATTATCGGAAGATAATTATTTTTTTATATTATTTTGTTTACGATAGAATGCTGCTGTTTTCATAACTTCAGAAGCATCTTTTATGAATACTTTACCGTTCTCTATGCGAATCTGGTCGTAGTTTTCAAAATCGTAAATTGCCTTTGCATGATACTGACTTGCAAGTCCACACATATTTGCAAGGTCTTTTGGTGTAAACTCGGTCTGCATTGAAACTTTTGAAAGACCAATTTTTACGCGTTGTTTTTCAAGCTGGAGAGATAGCATATCAAGCATTTTAGCAAGAGGTTCCTGAAGAGAAGCGTTATCCAGCTGACGGTACATTGACCAGAGACGATCTGCAAGAGTTGTTGTAAGCTTGGCTACCAGCTGAGGCTGTGTTGCAACCATCTGATTAAAGTTGGAACGGTTGATAACCATAAGTGTACAGTCGCTGTGGGCGATTGCATTTGCTGAACGAGGCTTATTTTCGATAAGTGCCATTTCACCAAACATGTCACCTTTTTTGAGAACAGCGAGGGTTACTTCGTTACCGTTTACAACTTTTGTGATGGAAACTTCACCTCTCTGAATGATGAACATATCAGAACCGTTCTGAGCCTCAGAGAATATCATTGTATCTTTTGGGTACTGACGTGATGCTTCTGCTGTAGGTTCAAAATATACTGCATGGGTTTTTGGTTTAAGGGCTACAAATTTCTGTTTAGCAAAATCTGCATTTGGACCTTGAGGCTTTGTTTTTAAATACTGATAGTAAGCAAAAACAGCAACATCAGGTAATGCATTCTGTTCGTAAAAATTCGCTACCTTGAAAATCTGATCGTGTGTATCCTGAACTACAGAATGAAGAGTTGCTTTTGTAAGCATTTCGTTCATTACACGCATTCGGTTTGCAAAAGTTTTGATGATTTTAAGAGCTACAGGTGTGTTCTGAGAAATAAGTTCCGGATACTGGTCTTTGCGTACGGAAATTGCCATAACATCTGTTGAGGCAATGGCAGTTTCAATCTGAAGATGATCTGACATGCATGGAACTACACCAACGAAGTCTCCGGGACCGTATATTGTAGGAGCAAGCCCTGAGCCAGAAGCTTTGAAGCACTGTACGTTACCTTTTTTTATGATGTAGAAGTGGTCTGTATTTTCTTTTCCTTCTACGACGAGATATGAACCTTTTCTGAAATTAACTATTTGTAACTGCAGCAAGAGCTTACTCTCCTAAATATATTCAATATATAAGTATAGATTTACAATCTAGGTTTGTCAATGTATGTTTAATTGTAAATTTAATTATCGACGGAAATTAAGTTTAGTTAAAGTGGAAAAAAGTGTTTAAATAAAAATGATTTCGGGCTCCAGATTGAAGGCGAATTTTTCATAAACGGCTTTTTGCGCTTGTGAGACAAGAGTTTTGATATCGGCGGCAGTGGCGCTGCCGGTGTTTATAATAAAGTTGCCGTGGAATGGAGCGATCTGAGCACCGCCGCAGGTCAGGCCTTTGAGTCCGCAGTCATCTATAAACTTACCAGAAGGTGCGCCAAAGGCGTGATTGTTTTTGAAAACGCTGCCGGCGCTCGGGTATCTGAAGTGTCCTTTGTTTACGCGTTCGGCAATGTATTTTTTGCAATCTGTTGTTATGCGGTCGTGGGCTGAAGCGCCGGCTGGTGTGAGACGGAAGGTTGCCTGTGTAATGTAAAGTTGATTTTTGTCTTTTGTAGACTGAAAAGGTGATTTTTTATAATCCCAGTCTTTTGAATCAAAGGGGAGTTCAATTTGTTGTGCTTTATCGCCTTTGTATTGAAGGTGGGTTGTAGAATAAAGTATGTCGCTTATTGAACGGTCAAAGCAGCGCGCATTCATATAAACTGCTCCGCCTACAGTTCCCGGGAGTCCTGCAAACTGTTCTGCACCTGTAAGATTTTTGCGGGTACAGAAATCTACAAAAGCTGCCATTGGTACACCACACTGACAGGTAACAAGAACTGAACCATCAGAAGTAGTTTCATCTGGATTGTAAATTATTTCTTTGATTCCTTGTGTAGAAATGATTGCGCCTTCGAAAATGCCGTCGGGGTAAACAACGTTACTGGCTCCTCCTGTTACAAAGTAGGGAAGCTCTGCTGAACGTACAGCACTTATTGTTGATTCCAGCTGCTCAGGAGTTTGCGGCGTAATGAAAAGACGTGCAGTTCCACCAACTTTAAATGTAGATTTGGGAGCAAGAGCTTCATTTTCTGTGAAGGGTATTTGTGCAATTTTGAGCATTGATGCAAGGAAATCAAACATGGTTATATTATAGTGGGAATGAGGGTTAGTTGCTAGTTGTTAGCTGGTAGTTGTTAGCTATTAGCTGGTAGTTGTTAGCGGTTAGCTGGTAGCTATTAGCGGTTAGTTGTTAGCTGTTAGTTGTTAGCCCCTAGCGGGTATGGGATAGAAAATAGAGTGTGTTGTTTAAGATTTCGGAAAATAGTATAATTATTGAATTGTTGAGCGGGTTTTAGGGGTGCAGCCCCTAGGAGAGAGGGACAGTCAGGCATAGCCTGCCTGTGCGCATTTTGGAGGAGAAGCCTAAAACGGCCCGCTGCCGCAGCCCGTTTTTTAACGGCTTTCCAATAAGAGCGGGGGGAGTCTTCCCCCTCCTTGCTAATGGCTAACCGCTAAAAGCTAATAGCTTAAACAGGAGATAATAATGGCAATGAGATTATACAATACTATGGGACGAAAAATGGAAGAGTTTAAGCCGATTGTTGAAGGACAGGTTGGTTTTTACGGCTGCGGTCCTACGGTTTACAACTATGCGCATATTGGAAATCTGCGTGCTTATGTTTTTCTTGATGTTCTTGATAAGACTCTTTCTCTGCTCGGTTATAAAATCAAGCATGTAATGAATATTACTGACGTTGGACACCTTTCTGATGATGGCGACAACGGTGAAGATAAAATGAAGAAATCTGCGGCTGAGCGCCACCAGAGTGTTCTTGAAGTTGCCAACTTTTATACCGACGCTTTTATGAAAGATATTGATGCGATGAATATCCGCCACCCTGATGTAATTTGCCGTGCCACAGAACATATTGACGACATGATTGAGCTGATAAAAAAGATTGAAGCCAACGGGCACACTTATATGGCTGGCGGAAATCTTTATTATGATATTTCTACTTACCCTGATTATGGTAAGCTTGCAAACCTCAACCTTGATGAGCTTAAGGCAGGAGCTGGTAAGCGTAAGGTTGTTGTTATTGATGAAAACAAGCGTAACCCTGGTGACTTTGTTCTCTGGTTTACTAAGTCTAAGTTTGAAGATCAGGCTATGACCTGGGACAGCCCTTGGGGACGCGGATATCCTGGCTGGCATATCGAGTGCTCGGCTATGAGTATGAAGTATCTTGGTAAGCATATTGATATTCATACTGGTGGAATTGATCACGTACCGGTTCATCATACTAACGAAATTGCGCAGTCGGAAGGTTCATTTGACGAGGCTGAGCGTGCTAAGGGACCATGGGTAAACTACTGGTTGCATAATGAGTTCCTTATTCTTGAAGGCGGAAAGATGAGCAAGTCTAGCGGTAACTTTATTACGTTACAGACTTCACTTCCTCCGGAAAGAGGATACTCTTTGAAAGACAAAGGCTTTGCTCCGCTTGATTACCGCTTTTTCCTTATGAGTGGTCATTATCGTAAGCAGCTTGTTTTTAGTCTTGAAGCGCTTGAGTCTGCTAAGAATGGCCGTGCAGCACTTAATGCCCGTGTTGCAAAACTGATTTCTAAGGCTAACGAAGAGGAAAAGCTTGGCCTTACCCGAGAAAACTTTACAAGTCTGCTTTCTGGACTTGCCCTTGATGAAGAAAGTATGAATAAATTCCGTGAGGGGCTTGAGAATGACCTCGCTACTCCTGTGGCTATGGCTGCTATGCAGAAGGCTGCAGCTGGTAAGGGTGGTGTAAAGGCTTCGGTTGAGCTTGCTACTCTTCTTAAGATGGATAGTGTTCTGAGTCTTGATGTAATCAAAAATGCATTTGATGTTCTTGATGAACAGGCTAAGCTTTCGGGTGCTGCGGGTAATGCTTCTGCAAATGATCATGCAGGAGATCCTGAAGCTGCTGAAATTGATGCACTTGTTGCTGAAAGAACTGCTGCAAAAAAAGCAAAAGATTTTGCAAAGGCTGACGAAATCCGTAACCAATTAACTGCCCGAGGTGTTATTATTATTGATACACCGAATGGTCCGACATGGAAACGCAGCTAATTCCTGCAGAAAAATTGTAACTTTTGGGATATCAAAGTGTTTGATAGTATAGTAGGAAATCAGCAGGAAGAAAATGTTTCTTTATGTGCAGGTAAACCGGTTGATTTTAAGAAAATTTATGATGCGACAATGCAGATGCTCTTTAAGGTTTCTTACAGGATTGTAAACGATGAAGAGGCTGCGGAGGATTTAGCGCACGATTCTCTGATTAAAGCGAATGAAAAGAATCTGACTTTTCCTTCAATTAATGATGCCAAATATTGGCTTATTCGGGTAGTTAAGAACGCATCTATTAATTATATAAAACGTAAAGACCGTGAGCGTAAAGCTTACGAAAAGGTCCTTTATGAGGATCATAGAAAAGCGGATACAGGGGAAATTAACCTGCTTAAGGCTGAGTCCATAAGCAAGGCAAGGGAAGCTCTGAAAAAATTGCCGTCAAATCTACAGGATGTTCTTATGCTTCGGGAATATGCAGACCTGAACTATAAGGAAATCGGAAGTATTTTGGGCATTACTGAAGGTAATGTGAAGGTAAGAATTTTCAGAGCCAGGGAACAGCTGGTAAAAATTATAGGAGAAGATAATGTCTTTTTGCCCGAGTAAAGATATTCATTCTGTTTACCTCGACGGAGAGTTGCCTGAAAACTATAAGGCTGAGTATGAGCTTCATATTTCTCATTGTGAGAAATGTCGAAAGGAGCTTGGTCAGCTAAAGGCTCTTCATTCCATGTTTAAAACTGATTCAGATTCTTTGAATCTTGATTCTCATTTTATGGATGAAAGCTTTCAGCGACTTCAGATTAAGATGGCCTATAGCCGTAATATTGGAAAAACTTCTCAAAAATCTCCTTTTAAAGTAATAAGTTATGTTGCTTCGGGTGTGGCAGCAGCAGCAGTTCTTGCTCTTGTTTTACCTGTTGGTTTTAGGTCTAATGGTGCAAAACTTGAAACTGCAAATACTTCTGCGGTTGCTTCTGCTGTTATTAATTCAGCACTTATTCATTCTGTTGCTTCTTCAGCATCTAATCCTATTACCAGTGTTTCATCAAAAAATATCAAAGCAGCTTCTGCAAATAATGTTTCTTTTGATAGTGGAAGAAGTGTGGTAATATCTGGTAATATACAAGATGTAGTTTTGTCATCTGAGAACCAAAGAAAAAATGCTGCTTCTTTTACTAAGAATGTAAGAGATGTTGATGTATTAAAACCTGATTTTCAGAATGACGCAATTTCTATAAAGATTACAGTTCCTGGAATGGGCGAGACTCCTGTTACTACAGAAATCAACCTTCCTATGGATTTTGTATCAGGCAGACATTAGTGGATTCTTCTGGAAAATTCAGTTATTCGTTGAGAAAGTATCCGATTGTAAGGGTGCTTTCTGTTGTCTTTATTATTAGTTTAATTCTCGGTGTAATTTATCTCATTGGTTTCAGGACAAAGCTTGTTCCTGAAATTACTTCTGTTGTACCGCCTGTAGGTTCACCTGGAGACCTGGTTGTAATTAATGGTGAAAACTTTGGCTCTGTACGAGATATGAGCTATGTTGAAATTGCAGGTTCTAAGCTTACGGCAAGTTCATATATTTCATGGTCAAATAATTGCATTAAGATTGTATTACCGGCTAATGTGCAGGATGGACTGTTAGTTGTTGGAACGAAGGAAATGCGTTCTAAACCGGCTCTTTTTGCGAATGAAGTAGAAATTCCTGTTCCTGTGCCGGCTGTTCAACAGGTTACAAAACCTGTTATTACCATGCTTTCTTCTGATAAATTGAGCGTTGGAGAACTTCTTGTTATTTCCGGTAACAATTTTGGAGATTCAAAAAATCAGTCTAAAGTACTCTTTACTATGGATTGTAATAATAAAATCAGTGAGGCAGATTATAAAAACGTTGCTTTGCTTACTGAAAATATGATTCCTGCAAGCGAAGATGATTTTGATTATGTTTCCTGGTCTAATACAGAAATTTCTGTTCGTGTTCCTGACGGTGCAAGTAGTGGTCTTGTGATTGTAGATACAGGTCGAGAAAAATCTGATCCAAAGGAATTTGTTGTAAATACAGAAGCTGGTCGTAAAGAATATCTGAATAAAAAGATTTACCTTGTGGAATATACTGCTGATATTGCTGATGTTGTAACTAATGATATTTCTACTATTACATTAAGGTGTCCGGTTCCTTTTTCAAGTCCTGCTCAGCCGCAGGTTGAGATTACTGATGTTGTGCCTGAACCGATTCTTGTAAATTATCAGAATAATTTAATTCATCAAATTACCAGAAGCCGCAATAATACTCCAAAAAGTGTTTTCAAACAGAATTTTGTTCTGCCGGTTTTTGAAGTTCGTGCAAACGTAAATGTAACTAAAATAGGAAACTATAAGAATACGGAAAAAAATCTTTTGAGTGGCGCGCTTAAAGCGGACACTCTTATTCCTTGCGATGATAAATCTGTAAAAGAACTTTGTGAGAAAATTATTGGTAAGGAAAAAAATCCATGGAGTAAAGCAAAGTTTATTTATGATTATATGTGTGAGAATTTCTCTGTTCTTTCTAAAGTGCGAAAGGGAGATTCTGATCCACTTGATTTGATAAAAAAAGGCAATGGAGATGCATACGATTTTGCGGTAATTTGTACAGCACTTTTGAGGGCTGCAGAAATTCCAGCTTATACAGACAGTGGTATTCTTGTAAATCAGGATTTGCAGACACAGACTCACTGGTGGTGTGAATTCTATATTGATAAGGTAGGCTGGATTCCTTGTGATCCTGCTTTGGGTGCCGGACTTGAATATAAACAGTGGACAGATAGTGATGTTGTTGATGCTAAGAATTTTTATTTTGGAAATATGGATTCACATCATATAATGTTCTCGCGGGGCTGGAGCCAGCTTAAGCCGTTTAGTGCAGACAGTAAGATTGTACAGCAGCCAAGAAGTTTTGCTTTACAATCTATCTGGGAAGAAGCAAATAAAGATACAGCAAAATATAGCAGCTACTGGTCTGTGCCGGTAGTTAAAGGAGTATATTAGTATGACAAAGATTTTATCTGTTGGCGGTTCAATTATTGCGCCGGATAAGCCGGACAGTGCTTTTTTGGGTGAGTTTGTTACAATGTGTAAAAAGTGGCTGGATAGCGACAAGCAGAATCGTTTGATTCTTGTAGCCGGCGGTGGAGCTCCTGCACGTGTATATCAGAATGGTTTTAAGGAAGTTTGTGAAAAGACAGGTGACAGTTTTGATGCAAACGCTGCAGACTGGATTGGAATTATGGCAACTCGTATTAATGCTCAGCTTCTTAAGGCTTGCTTTGGTTCTTACTGCAAAAATGATGTAGTTTATAATCCTACTGTAGAAGACTTGAAGTTTGACGGTCAGGTGCTTGTTGCTTCAGGTTGGAAACCAGGTTTTTCTACAGATACAGATGCTGTTTATCTTGGTGAAAAATTTGATGCTAAGACAATTGTAAATCTTTCTAATATTGAAAAGGTTTATACTGATGACCCGAGAAAAAATCCGGATGCAAAACCGCTCGATACTATTTCCTGGGCGGACTTCCGCAAGATGGTTGGTGATGAATGGACTCCTGGAAAGAACTGTCCATTTGACCCTATTGCCTCAAAGAAAGCCAGCGAACTTGGCATGAAGGTAATTTGTGCCGGTGGAAAAAATATTTCAAATATTCAGGCAATTCTTGAAGATAAGGAATATTTTGGAACAACAATCGGTTAATAATTGAGAGTTCCCATTGCAGTGAGCAGACCGTCGATTTTTTCGCCATAGTGCGGGTCGGTGGCCCAGGTTCCTGTAAGTTCAAAAATAGTTTCTATATATTTTGTTTTGTGAACCCAGTTGTAGCGAGGATCTATAAGTTCCTTGTTCAGCTGGGTTTCTTCTTTTGTGGCATAAGCTTGCAGATGTTGAATGTGAGCACGTACGCCCAGTTCCTCTGTTTCAAATTGTTCACCCGGGTGGTCGGCATCCATTGCACCAAGCCCGCAGTAGTTGTGGAATTCAGGTTGAACGAGTCCACCAAATTTTAAGAAGCCTGTCTCAAGACACATCTGAGCAAAAGCTGCATCCCAATTAATTCCTTCGGCAGCGGCTTCATCAATATAATATTGAGCAAACTGCAGAATGTGGGCGCGGTCTGCTTCAGGATTTCGGCTCATAAAAAAATCAGCGAGTTGAGAGGCAGTGAGCTGGCCCTGGTCTAAAATTCGGCGGGAGAGCTGAAGGACTTCTGCTTCTTTTGGCTTTGAAACGCAGGAATTTAGGAAGATTAGTGTAACAGCAAAAATTATTGCAGTAAAAAGTGTCTTAAATGATTTATTCATAATTTAATTTTCGGAAATCAAAAAAAAATCTGAAATACAGAATTTTTTTCAAAATCTTTTCCTGTTTTCGTAAATAAAGGCAATATTATAGGTGGAGGATTTATGGGAAAAAATAAGCCTGATGTGAGAGAGAAAGTTCTGGAACATGGTTTTTCATTTCTTTTTGATGAGGAACTGGTGATGTTGATTCTTGGGTCGGGAACAAAAGAGCTGCCGGTTGAACGAATGGCAGAGAAAATTGTTGAAGTTCTGGATGATTGTGATTTTGAAGATTCTGTCAAAAATCTTTTGCGGGTAAAGGGTGTGGGACAGAGTAAAGCTCTTGCTGTGGCCGCGGCTCTGGAGCTGGGGAGACGGCGGAATAGTCATCTGCGCGCGCCTATTAAATCTCCATCTGATATTGTGCCTTTTGTGAAAAATTATGCTGTGTGTGAAAAGGAACATTTTCTGCTGGTAACGCTGAATGGCGGGCATGAAATTATTCAGATTCATGTGGTTACGGTGGGGACTTTGAACAGGACTTTAATTCACCCTCGGGAAGTTTTTACGCTCGCGATGCGGGATAATGCGGCGGCTATAATTGTGAGCCACAATCATCCGTCGGGGAATTGCCAGCCTTCGGAGGAGGATGTGGCTGTAACGGGAATTCTGGAAAAGGTTTCTATAATTATGGGGATAGAATTGCTGGATCATGTGATTGTGAGCCGGGAATCATATTTCAGTTTTCTTGAAAATAAGATGCTGAAAAATGGAAAAGAAAAAGACAGTGATGTGAATGAAGATACTTTTGAAATTGAAAAAGATGAAACTATAAATGAAGAAAATGATTTACCGGAGTGGGATGAATATTATGCGGCTGCTGAACTGGAAAAATATTGATTTAAGCAGGCTTTTTACAAAGCTAGTCTTGCTGTATGGAATCAGAAAATTCTTGTAATATTATTCTTATTTTATTAAATTATATATATGAAACTTTATTCTCATGCTCAGTTACTTAAAACAACTTTGATTTGTGTCGTCGCAGCAGTGCTTTTAACTGCGGCAATTTGTGTAAATATATCTAAAAATAAACAATCGTCAAATACAGGTGAAAACTCGGAGATTACAGAAGTAACGTCATCGGAAAGTACAGAGACTGCTTCTTCTCTGGAGGAGACAGTTGGATTTCTTGAACAGAATCCGGCTTCTTTTATTTCGGTTACAGGTGGTACGGCTAATTCCGGTTATACTCAGGAAGAGGCTCAGAATATTAATGTTTATTCTCTTTGTAACGAAGCTGTTGTGAATATTAATACTCAGGTTACAGCTTATGACTGGTTTTTGCAGCCTTATGTTCAGGATGGTGGAAGTGGAAGCGGTTCGATTATTGATAAGCGTGGTTACATTCTTACAAATGTACATGTTATTGCTGATGCAACAAAGATATACGTTTCGCTCTTCGATGGAACACAGTATGAGGCGGAGGTAGTTGGAACTGATCAGGATAGTGATCTTGCTGTAATTAAGTTTACGCCGCCGGCTGGTATGGAATTGAAAACAATTGCTTTTGGCGATTCCAGCTCTCTTAAGGTTGGACAGCGTGTTATAGCAATCGGTAACCCGTTTGGTCTGGAACGTACTATGACTACTGGAATTGTTTCTGGTCTCGGCCGTCCTATTCAGAATTCGAATAACAGAATTATTCGTGATATGGTTCAAACAGATGCAGCCATAAATCCTGGAAACTCTGGTGGTCCTCTGCTTGATACAAATGGTAAGATGATTGGTATAAACACGATGATTCAGTCTAGTTCAGGAAGCTCTGCGGGTGTTGGTTTTGCGGTGCCTTCTACAACAGCGGTTCGTGTTGTTGCTGATTTAATTAAATACGGAAAGGTTCACCGCGGTACGATTGATGCGACTGTAATCCAGTTGAGCCGCAGAATTGCTCAGTATGCCGGCCTTGATATTGCCAGCGGTGTTTTGATTTCTGAAGTTGCAAAAGGTGGAAATGCTGAGTCTGCAGGTTTGCGCGGTGGAACGGAGGCTGCTTACTATGGTTCCCGCCGTGATATCATCTACATTGGTGGTGATGTAATTACTCAGATTGATAATATTGCGGTAACTTCTCTGGCTGATTATTATTCTGCGCTTGAAAGCAAGAAGGCTGGGGATGTTGTAACGGTGGTTGTGCGCCGTAACCGCAAGAATGTTACTTTGAGAATTAAACTGGTTGAGAGTTAGTATTTTGTCTTTCTGTTCTTGAATCAAGTTCAGGGTTCAGGACCTTGTTGAGACCCCGAAACATAGGGAGCGACACTGCGTTAGCAGTGGAAAAACAGTCCAGTGGACTGTTTTTAGCGAGTCTCCGAGCGGCTATGCCGCGAAGGTTCGGGGTGACAGTGGTTTGTTCGGGGTGACAGTGGTTGTTTCTGGGGGATAGGGGTGTTTTATGAGAAAATTTGAGGTGGTTTCACCTTTTGAGCCGAGTGGAGATCAGGGGCAGGCGATAGAAAAACTTAGTGAAGGTTTTTTGCGCGGTGATAAGTTTCAGACACTCAAGGGTGTTACTGGTTCTGGTAAAACCTTTACTATGGCAAAAATCATAGAGAAGGTTCAGCGTCCTACTTTGATTATCAGCCATAACAAAACTCTTTCGGCCCAGCTTTATCGCGAGTTCAAATCTTTCTTTCCGAATAATGCTGTTGAATATTTTGTCTCATATTACGATTACTATCAGCCTGAAGCCTACGTTGCGGCTCGTGATCTTTATATCGAAAAGGATTGTGACATAAACCGCGAAATCGACCAGATGCGTCTTGCTGCCACTTACAGCCTTATGGAAAGACGTGACGTTATTGTTGTTGCAACTGTTTCTTGTATTTATGGTCTTGGTATGCCGGATGTGTACAAGGGAATGCGAGAACACGTTGAAGTGGGGCAAACCTTTGATCCTAAAAAGTTTGCAAACAAGTTGATTTCTATGCAGTATAGCAGAAATGATAATGTGCTTGAACGTGGAAACTTTCGTATTAAGGGAGATGTAATTGAAGTCTTTCCACCTTATATGGAAACAGATGAGGCTTATCGTATTCTGCTTGACTGGGAAGATGTTGTGAGAATCCAGCGCTTTAATGTAATGAACCGCGATATAACTGGTGAACTTGATGAAACTGTTTTTTATCCGGCTAAGCACTTTGTTGTTCCTCAAGATAAATTGATAGATGCAACTGGTCGTATTGAAAAAGAGATGGAAGAGAGGGTAGAAGAGCTTCGCAGTATGGGAAAAATGCTGGAGGCAGAACGTCTGAAAACCCGTACTACTTATGATATTGAAATGCTTCGTGAAATGGGAACCTGCCCTGGAATTGAAAATTATTCAGGACCTATTTCTGGACGTGCTCGCGGAGAACCTCCTGCAACTCTGCTTCATTATTTTCCGGATGATTTTTTATGCATGATAGATGAGGCTCATGTTTCTGTTCCTCAGATTGGCGCAATGTATGAAGGGGATCGCAGCCGAAAGCAGAATCTTATTGATTTTGGATTCCGTCTTCCATCTGCTTTTGATAACAGACCTTTGAAAAAAGCAGAGTTTGATGCCAAAATGAATCAGATAATTTATGTTACAGCAACTCCGCGGCCGGAAGAAATAAAGCAGAGTACTCAGGTTGTTGAACAGCTGATTCGTCCTACAGGCCTACTTGATCCGGAAGTAGAGATCAGGCCTAGTGAAGGTCAGATGGAAGATATTTACAAGGAAGTTCGAGAGCGAATTGACCGTCACGAACGCAGTCTGATTTTGACGCTGACCAAGAAGATGGCCGAAGACCTTACCGACTATCTGACTGAACTCAAACTAAAAGTAAAATACATTCACTCAGAAATTGATACCTTTGAGCGTGTTGAGATTTTGAAATCGCTTCGTACAGGCGAAATTGATGTTTTGATTGGAATCAACCTGCTTCGAGAAGGAATTGACCTTCCGGAGGTTTCGTTTATCGCAATTCTTGATGCGGATAAAATCGGATTTTTGCGCTCGGAAACTTCGCTCATTCAGATTATTGGTCGTGCTGCCCGCAATGCAGAAGGTAAAGTTGTTATGTATGCCGACCACATGAGCCCTGCAATGGAAGCTGCTATTAAAGAAACAAAGCACCGCCGAGAGGTTCAGCAGGCCTACAATGAGGAACACGGAATTACTCCGAAAACAATTTCAAAGGCTGTTGAAGATATTCTTGTTCATGAAAAACAGGATGCCGAAGCTGGTGCCGCAATGGAACTTGAAGTTCTAAAGAAAGAGGCAAATCTCTTTAATCCTAAGGAACGCAAAAAGCTTATTAAAGCGCTTACCGAAGAAATGTCTGCCTGTGCCGACCGAATGGAGTATGAGCAGGCTGCGGCACTTCGTGATCAGATTCGGGATATTGAAGCACAGTACGGGAAATAATCAAGTTTTCATTGACAAATACTAATTATCCATATAATATTACTAGAGTAAACTCTACTAGAAAGTACTCTAGTAGAGTTTACTCTAGTAAACCTTGTTGCAAAAAAGGGTTATAAATATGGATAAATTCATAGGAAGAAAAGAAGAACTTGTATCACTTCAAGAACTTTATAACAAAAAAGGCTTCCAAATGGCTGTCCTTTTTGGGCGTAGACGAGTTGGAAAAACTACGCTCATTAATAAGTTTATTGAAATTAATAAATGCAAGTCTGTGTCTTTTGTAAGCACAGAAATGACCGAGACAGAACTTTTGGAAAGAATGGGAAATGATGTCCTGGAAAGTCTTACTCCAAATCTTTGCGGAAAACTTAAGTTCGATTCCTTTGATTCAGTATTCGATTTTATTGCAGAAGAATCTTCAAAAGAACGGATTATTTTTGTAATTGATGAATATCCGTATCTTGCAAAATCCTGTCCATATATGAATTCTTTGTTGCAGAAATATATTGATGGGAAATGGAATAAATCAAATCTATATTTTATTTTACTTGGTTCTCTGGTTTCTTTTATGAAGGAAGAAGTGCTAGGAACGTTGGCTCCACTTCATGGAAGAGCTAATCGTGAATTTAAAATTAATCCTTTTGATTATAAGGATACCGCTTTATTTGTTCCGGGGTATAATGAAGAGGAGAAAGCTATTGTTTACGGACTAACTGGTGGTGTAGCAAAATATCTGGAACAGTTTGATAGTAACCTTTCGCTTGATGTGAATATAGAAGAACTTTTTTTCTCAAGAAATGCCTTTTTCTCCGAAGAACAAATTAAGACTGTTATTACAGCTGAAAAATCAAACCCGGTTGCCTATAATTCCATAATAGATGCTATAGCAAAGGGAAAAACAAAATATAATGAAATTCAAATGACCACAGGAATGTCAGACATCAGCTTCTGTCTTAAGAATCTTATTGCTGCAGAAATTGTTGAGCGTCGTGAGACTCCAAAACCATATTATGTGATTTCTGATTCAATGGTAAATTTCTACTTCAAATATGTTGCTCCGGGTGTAAGCCTTATAAACAGTGGAAAGGGAAAGCTTTATTTTGAACAAAAAGTAAAACAGAAGTTGCATCAATTTATGGGAAGTGTATTTGAAAAGATGGCAAAGGAATACATTCTGGGTAATGTGGGAACAAAGAAAGTACCTTGTTTTTTAACTGACGTTGTCGAATATCAGAATTCTATAAAGGCTGGTAAAGAAATAAAAACTGTTGAAATTGATTTACTTGGCTTAGATGGTAAAAAATATGTTCTCGCCGGCGAATGTAAATTTAAGTCAGAAAAACTCGATAAAGAAGATCTAGAGAACTTTCAAGAAAAATTGAATTACTTGCCAGCTTCAAATCTAAAGACTATGTTGTTTTCTCTATCAGGTTTTACAGATTATGTTATTGAGAATTCAAAAAATATGGCACTTGTTACATTAGAAAAAATGTATTGATTTGAGAACAGCAGATGCTGTAAGTTCTATTGTTAGCCTGTATTTATTTTTTCGATATTTCAGAAATAATTTTGTCAAACTCTGTTGAAACCGATTGTTTAAGTTTTGATATTATTTGAATAGACTGAACCCTTTCAGAGTTGGCAAAAGTCTGCTCTTCTAAAAATAATTGATATGGAAGAATCTGTAAAACATTACATATCCTGTCTATAACTTCAGGTGAAGGAAAGTATTTTCCATTTTCCACAGCATTCAGATAGTTTGGTGTTATTTCTATAAGTTCGGAAAATTTTAACTGACTTAGTTCAGCCTTTGTCCTTAAAAATCTCAAATTTCTTATAAAAATATTCTGAAAGTGGGTCATATTTTAATTATAAAATCATTTTTTCGCATAAAAACCATAGTAATACGATAATAATAACAGTATTACAGTTGTTTAACACTTGTAATACCGTTATTATTATTGTTATGCGATATATTAAATTAAATCCTAAAAGAAGTTTATCGTGTTTCTTTTTATTATTTTCAATTCTTTTTCTAAATATCTCCTGCAAATATAATTCGAGTCCTTATGCTGATGTAACTCTACAGACATTGCTTGCGCCTTACGATAAAAGCAAATTAACTCCTGTTGATGTTGTAATTCTTTCCGGGCAATCGAATATGGCGGGAAGTGGTATCCCGGAAGAGGCTAAACAATATCTTTCTGCAGAAGAATATACTCAGATAAGTAATGGAATAGATGGGGTAACAATTTTTACTTGCAATGACTATGTAGCATTAAAAGGAAATTGTGTTTTTTCCCCATATTCAAATGTCAATTTTAAAAACGGTTCTTTTGGAGATTTATTTGGTCCTGAAGTAGGTTTTGCGCTCGAATGCAAAAAGGCAGGGCGTAGTCTTGTATTAATTAAATATTCAGCTGGCGGAATGCCTATGAATCATTTTCTTGAAGACAATGACATTTCCCGAGTTATGAAAGGTTATATTCTGAATTGTTTATTAGAATTAGTTAATAAGGGGTATTACCCGAATATTCAGGCATTTTGCTGGATGCAGGGTGAGAATGATTGTGATCTTTTTAATGCAAATAATTATTACAATAAGGAATGTTTATTAATTAATTCTGTAAGAAAAAGTTTTAATGAAAAGCTTTTATTTATAGATGCAAGAGTTACTGATTGGGATTTAGTTGATCCAGACGGCCATCAAGATATAGTTAATAAAGCAAAAGAAAAAATTGCACAGGAAGAAAGACTTTGTTATCTGATTGATTCTACAGGATTGAAAAAAAATCAGTTTAATATAGGCCACTATGATACCCCATCAACAATAGAACTAGGCAGAAGATTCGCCAGAGAATTCTTAGCTCATTCGGAGGCTGGAAAATGATTTCTGAAGAAACCTCCAAAAGAATTACGAGTTTACGATTCCTATTAGCAATTTTAGTTGTCTTTATTCATAATTCGATAAGCCACGAAATGGCAGTAGAAAGCGATTATGTTTATAACAATTCAAATATTGGAATTTGGATTCAAAATATAATTGCTTTTTTTACAGCAAGTGCTGTTCCTTTGTTTCTCTTGTTTGCTGGTTATTTACAGGTGAAAAAATCTGATAGTTATAGAACTCTTGTAAGAAAGAAAATCAGATCTTTATTAATTCCCTATATTTTATGGATTGCCTTATATTTGTTTTATGAAACTTTAATAAGAAGTTGGTTTGCCCAGGCAGTGCCTTCTTTAATTTCAGACCATAATAATGTATATAAGTTTTGGAGTGTGAAGGATTACTTTTTTCATATTCTGGGATATTCGAGTGAGCAGGGAGGAGTTCCTCTTGCTGCTGGACAATTCTGGTTTGTAAGAAATCTTTTTATATTCGTATTACTTTCGCCACTATTTGTGTTTCTGGTGAAAAAGGTACCTTTTTTTGTTTTCATATTAATTTCTGCGATTTTTAGCTCAGTAAATATTGTTTGTGAGGCAAATCTACCATATTCATTATTTTACTACATTTGTGGCTTATATTGGAGTGTTTACGATTTTGATTTATTTGAAAAAATAGACAGGATTAAGTGGTATGAAATCGGCCTTTGTTTTGTTTTAGTATTCCTATTGAAGTTTTTTCATTATCAATTACCTTGTTCATTTGCACTAACTACATTATTTTCTTCTTTAATAATCTTAAAATTCTCAGGCGTAATAGTAAAAAATAATACGATTTTTGAGAAAACTAAATACCTTTCAGATTTTTCATTCTTTTTGTATGCAATCCATATGCCGGTATTAAATGTAATTGTACAAAAAATTTGGCTTCGAGTTTTTCCTATGAAAAATGCATTTTTCTGTTTATTCCAATTCTTTGGCGGTACAATAATAATTGTCGTTATTGGAACCTGTATAGGAATAATTTTGAGAAAAATCTGCCCTCCGTTGTTTTCATTATTAAACGGGGGAAGAAAGTAGTTCTGTTTTTTTCAAATTTTAAGAAGTGTCTTTTTTCCTAACGATTCCTTACTTTTTTTAGGAATTAATTCATTTTTAGATGAATATAATTCGCTGAATACAAAGATCAAATGTAACTTTTAAGGAAAAGTTCGCCTGAAAAGTGGTGATAAGTCTGCGAAAAGTTCGCATTAAAAGTGTTGTGTCATCTTGAAAAGTCCGCATGAAAAATGTAGAATTTAAAGTATGGAACGACAGGAAAATTAAATCTTTGTTACTCCATCCCCGCTTTCACACACAAAGAAGCCGGCTTTGTAACCTATGTTTTTTTCGTAGGTGGACTGAACATTTTCGATAAAAGAATCAAGTTTATCTTTGTGGACGAGGGCGATTGCGCAGCCTCCGAAGCCGGCTCCTGTCATGCGGGCGCCCAGGCAGCCTTCTTGTTTTTGTGAGCTTTCGGCGAGGGTGTCCAGTTCGATTCCGGTTACTTCGTAATCTTCTTTGAGAGATTTGTGGCTGGCGTTGAGCAGGCGGCCGAGTTCTTCGAGGTTGCCGGCCTTAAGGGTTTCAGCCGCATCAATTACCCGCTGATTTTCTGCAATGCAGTGGCGGGCGCGTTTATTCAAAATTGGGTCAGCCACCAGGTTTCTGTATTTCTCCCAGTCTGCTGGACTTAGTTCGCACAAGGCCTGAACCTTTACTCCATTATCCTGCAAAATCTTTAAAGCCTCTTCGCACTGGCCGCGTCGCTCGTTGTATTTTGAATCAGCTAATTTACGAACCTTGTTTGTGTTCATAACTACAAAGCGGTAGTCGCCAAGGTCGAGAGGAACGTACTCATATTCAAGAGTATTACAGTCGAGCAGTTCTGCGTAATTTTTCTTTCCGGTTGCAATAATGAACTGATCCATGATTCCGCACTTTACGTTCATAAAATTATGTTCACTCATCTGGCCGAGTTTTGCAATTTCAATGCGGTCGAGGTTGAAGCCAAAGGTGTCTATTACAGCATAAGCAAAGCCGCATTCCAAAGCTGATGAAGATGAAATACCGCCGCCGGCCGGAATGTTAGACGCCATAAGAATTTCAAATCCTCTGTCGAACTTAAAGCCGCGCTCCTTCAGCTGCTGAAGAATTCCATTAAGATAATTTGCATAATCATTTGCCTTATCAAAAATAAAGGTTTGATTGATGTCGAATTCATAACTGCCTGGAAAGCGGGCATCGTTGTATAAAATTTTCGTATCGCTTCGTTTTCTGATTGCGATGTAAAGATAACGGTTTATACTGGCAGGAAAAACCTTACCGCCGTTATAGTCGATGTGTTCACCAATTATATTGATTCGGGCTGGTGAAGAATAAAGCCTGACAGTAGATTCGTCGCCACCGTACATTTTTATAAAAGTTTCTTTTAATTCCTGAGGAGTATATTCTTTGTTTGTTAAATTGTCTGCCATACTGGTCTCCATGCAAATTCAAGGACAAAATTTTGAATTAATGATATCATACCTGTAACTGACTTGCAAAGGGTAATATTTTAGAAATTCAAGTTTTGACGATTGACTTTTTTTTGGAATTTGTATATTCTTTCTAAACTATTGTAATTTGTGTGGGAAAACTGTTTATATAAGGAAGGATAAAGAAAATGTCTAGAATGTGTGATGTTTGCGGAAAAGGCGTTATGTCTGGTAATAAAGTTAGTAAGTCTATGAATCATACTCGCAGAACATGGAGACCTAACCTTCACAGCGTTAAGGCTGTTCTTCCAAACGGAACTGTAAAAACTATCAAGGTTTGCTCAAGCTGTCTAAGCAGTGGTTTCGTTCAGAAGAAAGTTCGTGTTCCAAAGACAACTGAAGCAGCTGCTCAGAACTAAGTTCTGTTTTGAAGCTCATGAAAGCCCCGTTGGAAATGCCATCGGGGTTATTTTTTTTAACAAGCCTATAATCGAAGAAGGGAGTAAAAAGCAAGCTGTGCTTGCCGACTTTTAGGATTCAACTGTCAGGTTTCGAGAACCAGAGTGTCGTAAGCGGGGAGCACTGATTTTGCAGAGGCGAGACTCGGGAAGTCTGGAAGGTGTTCTTTAATGTAGGCGGCAATTTCATCGTGCGAGGAATTGTGCGTAAGGTGTGTGAGCCAGATGTGTTCGCCACCTATTTTACCGGCCGCTTCCAGGGCCTGCAAAAAATTAAAGTGGGTGCTGTGTTCTTTTATACGAAGTCCGTCAATTACGAGGTGAACTAGACGTCCGCCTTCTGAAAGCCCTGCATTCTTCTGAAGCAGATTTATTGACTCGTCGCTGAGCCTGTTACAGTCTGTAAGATAAGCTATTGATTTTTTTCCGTCCGGTGTGGTTTCTGTCAGTAGCCAGCCTGTGGTTTCGAGAGAGCCGTGTTCCATTGGAATTGGCGTAACATTTATACCGCATAACTCAAAAGGGCTTTTTGCTTCCTTAAGATTGATTTTTGCATGACCGCCGCCTTCTGCATGTTCACTGAACAGATAACTAAAGCTGTATTTGATATGCTCGGCTGCTGTATGATTTGTGTAGATTGGAATCGGCGGTTTATCATATTTTTCATTCTGAGGATTTTCTGGTTTATTCGACATAATGCAGGAAAAAGTACGCAAATCATCTATGCCGTGTAAATGGTCTGCATGGCTGTGGGTCAGCAGAACTGCATCAATCTGGCGGATGTTTTCACGAAGTGCCTGTTCGCGGAAATCAGGTCCTATGTCTATAAGAATAAATTTTGATGAGGAGTTATCTGAGATTTCAATGTATGCTGCACTGCGGGATCTTTTATCATGTGGATCTTTTGATTTGCAGACTGCACAATCGCAGGCGATTACCGGAACTCCGTGACTTGTTCCTGTTCCTAAAAACGTTAGCTTCATACAATCAGTATATCAAATTTCATCACTAATTTACAGTTTTCTTGATTTAGATTAAAATAGCATTGTGGATTATCGAACGAACAATATTATAGAAGAATATTTGACAGAGCAGCTTGATATTTTTACAACTGACGACTTTTACAAATATTTGAAATCCCGCGGGGCAAAGGTTTCTAAAAATGATGCCTCAGAAATTCTTCAGGTTTCGGAATATGTTTTTTCTCTGGTAAAAAATGAATTCGTTACAAAAGCCGGCGTTTTTACAGGCCGCTGGTTTAGTTTTAAACCCAGCCGCGAAGAAGTTGAAAAAGATAGTATTATTATCGGACATCGCTGTATTCCTTTTGTTAATCCTGAAGTTCCGCCAGACAGTATTTGTGTTATGGCAGAAGGAAATGTTGTAGAGAGTTCTGCAAAAGAATTTTCTATGAATCTTGCTATGGATACTTTTGCACTTTATGGCGAAGGTTATGTTATTCCTTATATCTTCAATGACAAGAGTAACACTTCGCTTGCTTTAAGTTCGGTGCAGTATTCTATGCCTCAGGAAATCAGACTTACCTGCTGGCCTCTTAGTAAAATCAGTGGTGGTAAACCTTTTCATTATGGCGATAGAATTATATGTCGTGTAATCAGCTGGAGTGATTGTGTTGTTGAAATGAAGGTTCAGGACAGCGGACTTTCTGACATGGTGATTTCGGACGAAGCTGTGCAGCGAGAAGAATGGTATACCTATTTTGAAAACGGGCTGCTGGAAAGTTTTGACAGACATGGGCCGGCTTCTTCAATTGAAGAGCAGCTGTCGTATCTCTTTCTGGAAAATCAGGAAGAATTGTGTACCCGCTGTTGTGGTTCTGTTGAAGAGTTTTTGGATCATACTTCAAAAATTGGTTTTGAACCTTATGGTGTTGAGTCAAGAATCTGGCGAAAAGGAGAATCTGTTCCTTACAGCGGAAAATGGAATAATCTCGGACTTGATCGAGGAATGCTTCTTACAGACATGGCTCTTACTCTTACACCTCGCGTGATTGACGCAATTCTTGAAGACCGCATTTATGATGAGCGGCGTGGTAAGAGAGAAGTTTCAGAAAATTTTGAAGATGTTATTCAAAAAATCTTTCCTAATATGGCAATGATTTCTTCTGCTGAGCGACGACTTGTATTATTGAATATAGAAAAGCGTAATGATATACTTGAAAAGATGTATAATCAGTTTTCTGATTATCCGATTGCTCCTTTGCGCAAAAGAATTCTTTCACTGTTTACAAGGGTGAGTGAATTGTTCTGTGATATTGGAGGTTCGGGAATTGCTGCGGAAAATTTCCCTCAGCAGGAGCTGGTTATTCTGTCGCAGCTTTACAGCCATGTTGTACGCCTTCTGGAAGAAGTTGAAAATGTTTATTTGCGTCCGCAGTTTCCAGAAGCTGATGTTTCGCTTTCACTTGATGGAATGGAAGAAACTTTTGATGAGATAAGCGGAACTCTTCTTTCATCCTTGGAGAGCAACCGGTTTAAAGGTTTTGAAATTGTAAAATTTTAGGGAGATATAGTTATGGATAATGATGTTGAAGTTGATTTGGCACAGTTGATTCACAGAGGAGGCGTATTCAAAAATGTTGAAGGAAATACACCTCAGGAAATTTACGCCAAGGTCAGCAAGATGATAGACTTGCCGGACGGAATGACTTCTGACACTGTTTACAATGCTTTATGCGATCGCGAAGCAGTTTTGAGTACTGCTGTAGGAAATGGAATTGCTCTTCCACATGCAAGAGCTCCTATTATGAGAGACGCTAGTGAACAGCGTATTTGTGTTGTATATCTTAAAAATCCTATAGACATGAAAGCCCCGGACGAGCGTGAAGTTTTTGTAATGTTCGTTCTGCTTGCCCATAATTCGCAAATACATCTTAAGGTTCTTTCTTCTCTGGCAGCTCTTTTTAGGAATTCACAATTCAAGAAGGCTCTTGAGTTACGTTCTGACGAAGCTACGCTTTCTTCTATAATCAAAGAACTTGCATAATTTTTGAAAAAAAATAAGTGGCAAAGCTAAAAATTGCTTCACAATTATTAGCTTTGCTATTAAACACCGCCCGCAAGGCGGTATTACATAAGGAGTATATTTTATGAACAAGAAAGGTGTTGAGGCAGTTGCACTTTCAATCCGCAGCTTGTCTATGGACGCAATTCAGAAGGCAAATTCTGGTCACCCAGGACTTCCACTCGGAGCAGCAGAGGCTGCCGCAGTATTGTATGGCGAAGTAATGAAGCACAATCCTGCAAATTCAAAATGGGCAGACAGAGACCGTTTTGTACTTTCAGCAGGACATGGTTCTATGCTTCTTTACTCTATCCTCCACTTGGCTGGATACAAGGTAAGTCTGGACGATATTAAGAACTTCCGTCAGGTTGGTTCTAAGTGTCCTGGTCATCCGGAATATGGTGATACAGACGGTGTTGAATGTACTGGTGGTCCACTCGGACAGGGCGTTTCAATGGCTGTTGGTATGGCTATTGCTGAACAGATGCTCGCTGCAAAATTCAACACAAAGGGTCACAAGATTGTTGACCACTACACATACTCTCTCGTTGGAGAAGGATGTCTTCAGGAAGGTGTTGCTTCTGAAGCTTGTTCTCTCGCTGGTAATCTTAAGCTCGGAAAGTTAATCGTTTTCTACGATCAGAATAAGATTTCTATTGATGGTAATACTGATATTACTTTCACTGACAATATTGCAGCCCGCTACAAGGCATACGGCTGGCAGGTTCTTAAGGGAAGCATGTATGATGTTGAAGGCATCGTAGAGCTCGTAAAAGAAGCTAAGAAGTGCAAGGATCAGCCAACTTTGATTATGCTCAAGTCTGTAATTGGTAAGGGTGCTCCAAAGCAGGGAACTGCTGATGTTCACGGTGCTCCACTTGGCGCAGAAGGAATCATCGAAGCAAAGAAAAAGCTTGGTCTTCCTGTTGATCAGGACTTCTATGTTGTACCGGAAGCTAAGAAATATTTCGAAGATAAGAAGGCTGCATTTGCTAAGGCAGAAGCAGACTGGAATGCTGATTTTGCTGCATGGGCAAAAGAAAATCCAGAACTCAAGAAGCTCTGGGATGCTTACCACAGTGACGCTGTAACAGACGAGACTGTAAAAGATGTTGCTTATAAGGTAGGTGATGCTTGTGCTACTCGTGATGCTTCTGGAAAGGCTTTGAACGTAATTGCTGCCCGCTATGCTAACCTTGTTGGTGGTTCTGCAGACCTTATGGGACCAAACAAGACTGCATTCAAGGCAACTGATAACGGAACATTCAGCCCAGAAAACCGCGCTGGACGTACAATCGAGTACGGTATTCGTGAGTTTGCAATGTCTGCTGTTTGTGCAGGTATTTCATTGCACGGTGGCTTGAGACCATTCTGTGCTACATTCCTTGTATTCGCAGATTACCTCCGCCCGTCTCTCCGCGTTGTTTCTTTGATGAAGCAGCCTGTAATCTACGTATTCACACATGACTCAATCTACGTAGGTGAAGATGGTCCAACACATCAGCCAATTGAAACTATGACTTCTCTCCGCGCTATTCCTGGTGTTCAGGCTATCCGTCCAGGTGACCCTGAAGAATCTATGGAAGCTTGGAAGATTGCTTACGCTTCTAAAGATCACCCTGTTTGTATGGCATTCACACGCCAGGCACTTGCTGTTTATGAAAAGGACGACAAGTCTTGGAAGAAGAACATGGCAAGCTGCGGTGCTTACATCGTAAAAGAAGGAGCTGCTAAGCCAGATATCACAATTCTTGCAAGCGGTTCTGAAGTTAATATGGCTCTCCAGGCTGCTGAAATGGTTCCTGAGAAGAAGATCCGCGTTGTATCTGTTCCAGATTTGAAGAAGTTCGAAGGTCTTACAAAGGCTAAGCAGGACGCTATCATTGGTGAAACAAAGCGCGTTGTTTGTACAGAAGCCGGCATTTCTATGGAATGGCTCCAGTTCACTTCAAAAGAAGACTGCTTCTGCATCGACACCTTCGGTACATCAGGTCCAGCTAACAAGGTTGCTGAGTATCTTGGATTTACAGCTAAGAACCTTGCTAAACTGTTGAAAAAATAAGCCAAAAATCGAAGAACCGTTAAAAAGCAAGCCGAAGGGGTTGCTTTAGGTTCATCGAAAGAATGGATCAGAGGCAAGCTGTGCTTGCCGACTATTTTCAGTACAAAGAAGACCCGCCGACGGCGGGTCTTCTTTGTTAAGGAGAAGAGTTTTAAAATATGAGGCTGTTTTATGGCCTGCCTCCAAAGCCAGTAATACCTGAATCTGTGTAAATAGCAGATGAACTGCTTAAAGATATGTCTGAAAGACTTGTACTTCCATCATCTGTAATTGAAATATCTCCTGTAGCAGGGGATAGCAAAGTATTGAAATTATCAAGCGGATATTGTGTAAAACCATTATCGCAGCCTGTAAGTATTAATAAAACAATTAAGGTAATTAAAAAAAGTGAAAAAAGATTTGATAGAGTTTTTTTCATGTTTTTTCTGCTTTTGTTTGTTTTGGAATTCTTCTGAAGAAAATGTAATGCATTTTTTTCTTGAAATCTTGAAACAAGACTAAGAGAAACTTAAGAAAACTCTTATCGAATTAAAAGCCTTATTCTCATTTATTTTTATCTGATTTGGATTATAATTATGGTATGAAACTTTGTGCTAAAAGGTACATTTTAATTTTCTCTCTGATATTCACTTGTTTTCTTCTTTTTGCACAGGGAGCTCTTCAGGGCGGGGGAATGAGGCCTGGTTCAGGAGCCGGAGGTCCAGAAGCTCCTGGTGCTCCCGGTTCTGGAAAGCCTGGAGAACCAGGTCAGTTTCCACATCCTTTACCTCCACCGCCTCCTAAGGATTCTGATAAAAGCATGAAATATCGGGGAAACCGCACGTATACCGATAATCTTCCTTTACGAATTAATCAGACAGAATGTTTGCGAAAAGATGGTGAGTTTGTGAGCCTTGGTATTTTGTTTAATAAGAGTATAAATCCGCGGAGTGTGAGACCTGGAACGATACTCATCAATAATAAACCGCTGCCTCCTCATACACGTTTCGCATTTAATAAAAAAGGTGACACAGTAAAAATCTTCCTTCCAATGAACAGTAATACTTTTAAATTAAAGATTTTTAAGATTCGTTCATTTGATGGTTCTGAAATTGATCCGGTGGAGCTTCTTATTGAAGTTCAGAGTAACTATAGGAGTTAGAATGAAAATACTTATTGTTGAAGATGATGCAGGTATTTCTGATTTTGTAATTTCCGAACTGGAGCATGAGGGCTATACAACAAGTCTTGCTGTAAACGGCCGGGATGCTCTTGTAAAATTTGAAAACGAAAAACCGGACCTTATTCTGCTTGATATAATGCTCCCTGAATTAAACGGACTTGAAGTTCTTCGCAGAATTCGTGCTGTATCTACAGTTCCGGTCATTCTGGAAACAGCGCGTGGTGAAACTATCGATAAGATAAATGGCTTAAATCTTGGGGCCGATGATTATATTCCAAAGCCGTTTGAAATTGAGGAACTTCTTGCCAGAATTAATGCACTCTTCAGGCGAGTGAATTATTCTACACCACAGACTCCGGCTTCTTCTGTAAAGGATCTTACTCTAAATCTGGATAGAATGAGTTTTACAATTAAGGATGCAGAAGTTCAGCTTTCAAAAACGGAATTTCTTTTATTAAAGCTTTTGATTGAAAATCAGAGTAAGGTTTTTTCCCGCCAGCAGATTATTGATGAAATCTGGGGAAAGAATCATTTTATTGATGAGAATACTGTAGATGTGTATGTGGGCTACCTGCGTTCAAAAATTTCTGAACATACAAAAGATGAGTACATCAGAACTGTGCGTGGTGCCGGTTATACGATGGAGTAGGCTGATGAAAATGAAAAGGTCGTTTGCAGTAAAGCTTTCTCTCCGCTTTATGTTTGTGCTAACTATTGCAGTGCTTCTGCTTTCGCTTTCTTTTTTGTATTTTGTGCGTTCTCTTGTAAATGCAAATCAGACCTCGGAATTGAAGAAAAATCAGGAAAGGATTTTTCAGGCCCTCGAGAACATGGATTATACAGAACAGATTGTTGATGAGGAGGGTAGCGACGTTCTTCAACTCTTGATAAGTGATTTACCATATTACATGACCTATATTGTTTACAATCCGGAGACAGAAGAAATTTTTGCTACAAATGACCCTTTCCTTCCTTTGTTGAAAGAGACTTCTGGAAAGGCTGTTCATCATTTTGAAAAAGATTTCTTTTTTGACGGTGACCTTGATATTCTTTATTATGCCGAGTCCCATATTTTACAGCATAATACAATCGGCCTTAATCAAAAGGTTGTAGTTGCTGTAGCAATGAATATGGAAAATGATTCCTTTGCTATAATATTTACAAAACTGCCTCTGGCTCTTCTTTTGATGGCTCTGCCGGTTCTTTTGCTTTCATTTCTGGTGAGCCTTTTTATTACGAAAAATACGATTAAACCAGTTGTTAAAATTACAAAAGCAGCTCAGCAGATGACAACTGAAAAACTTGATGGTCAGCTTCCGATTACAGGGCAGGGAGATGAAATAAATGAACTCTCGCGAACCTTTAATGAACTCTTCCTTAGAATTAAAGCGGATTTTGACAGGGAGCGGCAGTTTTCAAGTGACGTTGCGCATGAGCTGAATACTCCGCTTACGGTGATTTCGGGGCAGGTTAATCTGCTTTTGCGCTGGGGAAAAGAAAATCCTGAGCAGCTGGAAAAATCACTTAATGCAATTAAAGGTGAAACAAAATCAATGCACACGATAATTGAAAATCTTTTACAGATTTCCAGAGTGGAAAGCGGCCGTGTGAAACCACAGTTATGTGAAGTTGATATACGCGAGATTTTTGAACGGGTGGTGGATGAGTTTGCATCTGTTTTTCCTGAGGTAAAATTTGAGATTAAGACAGGGGACGAAGGGCTTGCAAATACCTTACAGACAGATCCTGAAATGCTACATCAGATAATTACTGTTCTTGTTTCTAATAGTGTGAAGTTTGTGGGAGAAAAGTGCAGCGTAGTTTTGGGAACTGTATGCGGGAAAGATGGCGGACTTGTTGTTTACGAAAGTGACGATGGTCCTGGGATTTCGGAAGATGCATTGCCTCATGTATTTGAAAGATTTTTTAGAGGCGACGAAGCCCATACCCGCAGCGCGGGTGGAAGCGGGCTGGGACTTTCGATTGCAAAAACACTGTGCGACGCGCTGGCTGCAGAGATTTCTGCCGGAAACGTGGAGCCACACGGTGCAAAGTTTCAGTTATATTTTCCAGCCTGAGCGTTCCACATTTCGGCGTATTTACCATTGCGGGCCAAAAGCTCGGTGTGTGTGCCTTCTTCTATAATGCGGCCGCGTTCCAGCATAATGATGCGGTCGGCATCGCGGGTTGTGGAAAGACGGTGGGAAATATAAAATACTGTCTTTCCTTTTGCAGCACTTTCCATGGCTTTGTTGAGCTCATATTCGGCAATAGGGTCGAGGGCACTCGAAGGCTCATCCATAATCAGGATGTCGGCCTTTTTGTAGAAGGCGCGGGAAATTGCAACCTTCTGACTTTCGCCGCCGGAGAAGTCTACTCCCTTTTTGTCGAACTCGGTAGTAACCTGGGTGAAAAGACCGTCCGGCAGGCGGGCCAGTTTTTGCGCGAAGCCGGCGTCTGTCAGGGCGGCGGTGATTTGTGGGGCGCGGGTATCAAGTTCATCTTTTGGCAAATCATCCATTACAACATTTTCTGCAAGGTTTGCACCGAACATCTGGTAATCCTGAAATACAACACCGATGCGTTTATGATAATCGTTAGGGCAGAGCTCTGTGATATTGCGTCCGTGATAGCTTATGCTTCCGCTTGTCGGGTCGTAAAGGCGCATGAGCAGTTTGATGAGAGTTGTTTTTCCGGCACCGTTGTATCCAACAATCGCAATGTGCTCGCCTGGTTTTACAGAGAGTGAGATATCGTCGAGGACTTTGCGGCCTGATTCAGAATACTTAAAGGTAACATGTTCAAGTTTGAGTTCTCCGGCTCCTTCTGGTACAGCATCGCCTTCATTATTTTTTAAGCGTGGTTCGTAATTCAGGAAGGCACGGATTTTATCAATAAACATTGAGTTTTCGTGTGCCTTAGGTCCCAGGTCTGCAAAGCGGCTCATGCTTCCGCGGAGGCTTCCTGTTCTGTTGAAAAGAATAACTGCGTCACTGTAATTAACAGTGTGAAGAACAGCTGCTTTATAAACCAGATAAGTGATATAAAGTCCGTCAATCAAAAAGTCTCCTACACCGTAGTCTTTTAGGAACTGGAAACATACACGTTTTACTGCAACCTTTTTGTGTTCCTTTATTATATTGTCGTTAGCTTCAGCAAACTCTTCTTCTAGTTGTGCTCCTGCATTCGGGTGAAGACGAAGCTCCTTTGCAAAATCCTTGAGGTAGAAAACACGGCTTACATAATCACGTTTTCTCATATGAGGATTTACTGTAAGACGGTTTTCGTAGTTCACTTTATTGAGTTTTTTTGAAACTACAAATCGAAGAATAAATGAAGCAAAAACAAAAGCAATACCAATTGGGTCTGTCATGATGTAGAAAATACCCGTTGTAAAGAGAACTGTAATTGCCTGCATTGCCATATTAAGAAGTTCCAGGAATCGGTCAATTGCCGCTTCTGATTGAGAAACACTTAATACAAAATCATTGTAGTAGGCAGGATCATCGTAGCAGTATAAATCAATTTCAGAGGCCTTTTTGAACATCTCTTCCTTCAGTGCTCGGTAGAGACGAGGTTTATATTTAAACTGCCAGCCATAGATAAAAAATCCATCCGGAATAATCTGAAGAATATTCAGAAAGAGAATCAATCCGATGTAAAAAAGTGCCTTTGTGAATGGTTCATGAAATTCGGCACATTTAAGTACATAACGGATTCCAAGAACATGTTCAAGAAAAATTACTCCCTGATAGCGGAAGGCATCATAGAGATGATAAATCATATAAAGAGGACAGGTTTTGAAGCAAAGCTTCCAGAGAAAGATTTGATTTTTAAGAACAGTGCTGCGATTTTTTTTCATTTTGTTTTTCATGCCCAGATTCCCTCCTTCTGTTTTGATTTATCGGCGAGATAGTTTTCTGCCTGTTTCTGATACATATCTGCGTAAAGGCCTTTACGGTCCATAAGCTCACGGTGCGTTCCTTCTTCGCGAACTTCTCCCTGTTCAAGCAGGAATACATGGTCTGCATTTTGAACGGAAGAAAGTCTGTGCGAAATAAAAAGCAGAGTGTTTTTCCTGCAGGCCTTTAAGATATTGTCAAAGAGCTGATATTCTGCAATCGGGTCGAGAGCGCTCGAAGGTTCGTCAAAAACCTTAATCGGGCAGCGGCGCGCAAAGGCACGGGAAACGACAATTTTCTGAAACTCGCCGCCTGAAAGCACGGCGCCGTTGTCGTCAAACTCGCGGGTTAATGTGGTATTTATTCCCTGAGGCAGAGACATCACCTTGTCATAAACACCAGAAAGTTTGAGAGCTTCTGTTACAATCTGTTCGCGATCTTCTGCCTTAATGTCTTCACCGAGAGTTACGTTATCTGCAACACTCATAGAAAACATTCTGTTGTCCTGGAAGGCAGTTGCAAACAAGGCTCTGTATTTCTGAAGATTATATTCTTTGATGTTACGGCCATTTAAAAGTATTTCGCCTTCTGTCGGATCATAAAATCGAAGCAGCAGCTTTATGATTGTTGATTTACCGGCTCCGTTGTGACCTACCAGTGCATAGGTTTTGCCGCCTTCAAACTTCATATTAAGATTTTTGAGTACGGGAATATCTTTGTATGCGAAGCCTACTCCCCGGAATTCAATTGAATTAATTGTTGTTCCTGGATCTGCTCCATCATAATCTTCGGGAATCTTTTCTTTGTATTCAAGAAAGGTACGCAGGTAATCAACAAAAAGTCCATTTTTAAAACTTGCAGTAACGCTGTCTGTAAAACCAATGAGAATCCAGGTTGTAGAAACCATCATACTGGTGAGAACAGCAAGCTGTGAAAGTGTCATTGTGTTGCTGACTAACGTTCGGTAGGCTCCATAAATCAAAAGGCCTTCAAAAATAAAAGTAAAGGTAAACATTACGTAGAACCAGTGAAGAAAGGCTGATTTTAATACAAACTTTTTTGTTACGTCTGCGACACCTGTAATTGCATCGGTGTACTGTCGCTTAAGAAGATTAAAGATTTTTGTAAGACGGATTTCCTTTGCATAATCCTTGAGGTACATAATTCGGTTTATATAATCTATACGGCGGTTATGTGGTGCCATCTCTTTATTACGCTGATAATCAACACGGCTGTTTAAAATTCGGAAATAAAAGTTTCCGATAATCGGTAAAAGAATAAAGGAAACAGAAAGGCTGTCTACCTGGAACATGAAAACAAAGGCGCAGATGCTGGCAACAAAACCGAAAAGTAAGCCAAATAACTGATCTACGGTTTCTATGATACGGGTGTCTGCATTCTTCATGGCGAGGGTGTATTTATCATAAAAATCTGAGTTTTCAAAACATTCAAGTTCAACGTTACGGGACTTCTTAAACAGCTTCTGATACAGCTTTTTATTAACTTCAGCATCAGTTACAGGTTTTACAGAGCCTAAAATATAACTGTTATAAAAGGCCATAGAAGCAAAAACAGCAACTGTGATACCGATAAAAATCATAATAGCCTGAAAGGTTTCTCCACTCTGGAGGGCATTTATTACATAACGCATAAAAAATGCACTGTAAAATAACCAGCTAAAATAGTATAAGGCCTTGGAGCAAGCCATGTGTATGACTATACGGGGGCACATTTTCCAGACGAGCTTTAGTGCAAAGAAATTATTCTGCACTGCATTGATTCTTGATTTAAACTTCTTTTCTGCCATAGTTTTCTCCAGAAATAATGTTTTGATTGTACAATATGTTTCAAGCCTTTTCTATAAAGCTGTTCTTGAATTGTAAAAAAAAGTACATGAAATGCAGGGCTCGGACCGTTGCAATAACCCGAATTCTGAATTATATTATTCGTATGCCAGAAAACAGAAAAATCAAAATTAAAGATGAAACCGACAAGACTCTTTATGAAGTAAAACTTGATAACCCTTCTGAAAACAAAAAAATGAATCCAGTTCTCAAGGTCTGTCTGCTTATTCTCGCAATTCCTGCCGGTTTCGCAATCGGATATCTTCTCTTTAAGTATTTTTAAAATTTGAACATAATTCAGAACAGCAATAATTATTTAATTCTCTTCTGAATCAGTCCGCAAAGGAATTTATAAAGTATTCCCAAAATAATTGTTACAGCAAAAACTGCAGCAAGATAAATCGCCAGATTGTAATTTCCTGCCTTGTATACCGGCATTGATCCATACTGAGGATGTGGCTTATACAAAAGGAAACGGAAAGCAGTAATGGCAATCAGATTCATCATGTAGGTTTCGAGAGAAATCTTTCCAAAGAAACGGCTTACCGGATTTGAAACCTTGTATTTGAGCATGATTGTAAAAATCATAATTGTAAACATAATACTGTAAGGAATTACACAGAAGTAGGTTGCAACCTTCTTTCCGATATCAGGACCATTGCCACTAAACTCCGACCACCAGCCGAACTTCCACTGACCGAAACCAGAAAGAATATAGGTTGCCACTGTAATAGTAAGAACAAGAATCAGTTTTCCCCAGTAGAATTTTTTGAACCAGCTGCGGATTTGTTTTTCAAAATGTGCAAAAAGCATACCTGCAAAGAGGGCTGGACAGGAATTAATCCACCATTCTCCGGAAATCCAGAAAACCTTCTGATGTGCCCACCATTTCTGATGTAAAGGAGAAGTGTTATCGAGCCACCAGTTTTTCGGACCTGCCCACCAGGTGAAATGTCCGTTTATACAGAAAATCATTCCAAGCAGAACAATGACAACTGCCATTGCGATATAAGAGACTTTTTGATTTTTGATATTTTTGAAAATCAGATAAAATGCTGTATAAAGAATTCCTGCGATAATCGGATACCAGGCATACTCGTTCATCATTGTAAAACCAAGAATATTTGTAATCCATTGAGCGGCGGGGAGTCTTTCTCCACTTGCAAAGCGGGCAAGTCCATAGATAAGAATACTGACATAATATGGAACGATGAGAGTTTTGAGAACTCGTTTTTTCATAAAACCTTTAAGATAATCAGGTTTTGACTCGAAGCTTTTTATAAGACCATAACCGGAACAGAAAAAGAAGATTGCAACAAAGAGATAACCGGCGTTTACGAAAATTGAAAGCTCACCCGGTTTTCCGTGTCCGCCGCCTGCCCATTGAAAGGCACCTTCCTGTGAAATGTGGTGAAGTATTACCCCAAGGGCTGCAAAGCCACGCAGAGACATCATAGAGTCCAGAGAAGAAGAATCCTCATGAAACTGATTATTTTTGAAACCGGCGAATTTTCCGCCCCAGATGAAAAGTGCCAGAAGCAGCACGTAAACAGTGTAAGTTAAATACATTATATTCCTCACATTTTTAAGATACTTAAATTATAAGGCATAAAATGCTGCAATGAAAGTTTTATTTTCCAGTACTGATTTTTTTAATCCACTTTTCGCTTTTGAGGCGGAGCAGGCACCAGAAGGTTTTTACTATGTCGTCAGATTTGAGGGCAATGTAGATCCAGAAGGCTGACCAGTGAAATACAAAGCCCGCGAGAATACCGAAAGGGATTGCTAGTACCCAGAGGAAGATGTTGTCTGCAACCATGAGCATTTTTGTGTCGCCGCCGCCACGGAGAACGCCCTTTGTCATGATGGAGTTTGTAGCGCGGAAGATTATGATGATACTGATGGCGGCCATAAGCTGTTCCGCAATTTTTACAGTTTCTTCGCTTACCTTATAAGTTGAGATGATAGGGTGACTGACTGCCATAATGAAGACGGCCGACACAGCTCCAAGAGCCAGACCGAGTCCAAAGAACATCCAGCCCTGATCCATAGTTTTGTGGCGGTCACCTAGTCCCAGTGTCTGGCCGGTAACAATTGCGCCTGCCTGTGAAACACCCTGAATCACAACAGTGCTCAGCTGCTGAGTTACACTTGTAATTGCGTTAGCCGCAACAAACGCCGCACCAAGATGTCCGATTACCATTGCAACTGAATTGTTTCCTATAGCAAGAATTGCATCGCTTACTAAAACCGGAATACAGATTCTTATGTACTCTCCAAGCAAAGAACCGGTTTTCATAAAGAGGTCACGAATGCGGAAGCGAATATTTTTATCCTTAAAGAAAAGATAACCCAGAATCATTGCGGCTTCAAAAAGGCGGGCAATCAAAGTTCCAAGTGCTGCTCCTGCAACTTCCATTCGTGGAGCTCCAAACCTACCAAAAATAAAAGCATAGTTTGCTCCGAGATTTACAAAAAATGCACCGATAGAAACATAAAGCGGCAGCCTTACCTGACCTACACTGCGCAGTACGATAGTTGAGACTAACCCGGTGCCTAGAAAGAAGTAAGTAATTACAGACCAGCGAAAGTAAATATCACCAAGTCTTATAATTTCTTCGTCGATGGTGTAAGTTTTCATAATGGCAGAAGGTATGAAAAATGTAAGCAGGGCGAAAATTGCAGCCAGGCTTAGAGTGATGCGAAGCATGAGGCAAACTGTCTGTTTCAAGGCATGGCTGGCCGCTTCGGATTTTTCTGCATCATTTTCTGCGGCCTTTTTCATTCCCCAGTAACGGGAAACAAGAACAGATGCACCCATTCCAAGTCCCATACAGAAAATATGATAAATACTGATAAAGGAGTTTGCCAGTGAAGTGGCAGAAAGGGCTGTTTCACCGAGACTTCCTACCATGATTGTATCGAGCATATTTACTCCAATACTGATAAGACTTTGTAATGCAATTGGAAGAGCGAGTGCAAAAACACTCTTATAAAAAGCAGGCTGATTTTGAAAAAGTTTCATAGTTGATTATTGTAAATAGATCAGGGCAAACGCATTATAGATTCTGCAAAGCGTAAAGCAGACATTTTTCGTTT
>SAMEA3663277__coassemble_34_pt1 | contig 98074 bp, 74 predicted proteins | sample SAMEA3663277__metabat2_high_PE_016 | metagenome-assembled genome bin SAMEA3663277 (sample SAMEA3663277) | pig gut metagenome | biome: pig gut; feature: pig-associated habitat; material: faeces | place: China | collected 2013 | reverse complement strand
TCGATTCCCGCAGGAACCGCTAGCAGAAAAACTCGCTTTTAAAGCGAGTTTTTTTATGACACAGGTATTTGAATATCGGTTTAGTGGTGGCGCTCTCAACCCTTGATAGAAAATGCGTTAAACAAAAATGCGAAAGCATTTTTGTAGCATTTACTAACAAAGGGTAGAAAGGCGGGTTCGATTCCCGCAGGAACCGCTAGCAGAAAAACTCGCTTTTAAAGCGAGTTTTTTTTTATGACACAGGTATTTGAATATCGGTTTAGTGGTGGCGCTCTCAACCGTGAGAACGGGGGCGATTCCCGCAGGAACCCTGGAGAGCCACCGTTTCTTCCACTGATTGTGATGCTGCGTGTAAGAGTTGCGCTATAGTTGCAGGACCATAAATTGTTCCGTCTATGTAAACAGTTACGTTTGCATTAGGCATATTTCTTACATCAATATCTTCCATAACTCAGCTTAAGGTTGCAGATGGAAGTTCACGGGTACCATCTGCCGTAGAATCATTTCCGCTCTGACTTACATAAATTGCATATCCAGAATTCGGAAAGTTAAACGGTATGAACCAGACTGCTCATAGTTTGTTTTAGTAGCATAAGTATCAATAAAATAGGTTCCTGGCAAAAGCTGGAGTGTTTCTACAGAAGTTGTTGTACCTTCTTTAATAACAGCGGCAACAGTACTTGTTCCTTTGTAAATAGTGTAGTGAAGGGTAACATCATCAACCGGATTGCCTTTGTGATCTGTAGAAGGCGGTATAAGAGAAAGAACAAACGGTTCTGTTGAAGAACCAGAAACCATTTCGTTTGAATTATTCTGATAAGTTACTCCATCTGCATCTTTTGCAACAGGTCTTGAAAGACGGGAAATAGAAGTACTGGTAAATGATGTTTCGATTAGACCTGCGCTATCTTTGAGACCAAGTGTATAGCTCTTGTCGCCTAGAATAAAGATATCATTTGTTTCGAAATATACAGAATTTTCTGTTTGTGTAAAATCTTTATCATTTATATAGATATACGAAGACTGTGGTGTTCGGGTAAAACGTGCATCTTCAAATTCAAAAGAACCATCTGCATTAACAGAAAGTGCATAATCAGTATCATTGATTCTTAATGCAGTGATATCTTTGTGGCGAAGAGCAAGTTCCTGAGAATCCGGCATATCAAAAGCAATAACATAGTTCTGTCCGTTATTATTAATAATAGTAGGCGATTCTACTAAAGGTGGAATTGAATTGCACAAAAGCGGAATATCATAACCAACAAAGTAACGACCAGACATAGGCTCATAAAGAGTGAATGTCATTGTTATGTTTTTACCTTCATCAGAAGCAAGCAAAAATTCCTGTGGAAGAAGAAGACGGAGAGAGTCAAAATTTGTTTGTTTAATTTCAATTCCAGTGCGTTCAATTGCAGGATCAAGCGCCTGAAATTCTACAGAAGGAGTCATCTGAAAGCTCTTTGGGTTACGCATATAAAGCATTACTTCCAGGTCTTTTTTAGAACTGATACACGGATTTCCGGCAGCATCGTTATAAGTTGTTTCAGAAAAACTATGCTCTTCTATAGCTGCTGTTTCTGTGTATTTTTCCATAAAGTCGTTTACATCATTATCAAAAAGATGACATGATACAGCAGAAAAGGAAAATAAAAATAAAAGCGAAGCCTTTTTTAGAACATTACCGAATCTACTTTTCTTCATTTTTACTCTCTCCTAGAATTGCCATCCAATACTAAGATTTGGCTGGATATAACCTGATATAAGTTGTTCAATAAAAGGTATTATAAAATCAGCACCAAATTCCATATAAAGTCTGTTTGTAAAGTAAATCTGACCGCTTATACCGGCAAGAGCACTTATATCAAGGCTGTTAAGGGGCGGTTCAGATTTGATACCTCTTGAAAAGTGGAATCTGGTATCGTTGAACATTGCAAGACCAGGACCACCATGAAGTTCAATAGTTGCAATATGGCGGGGCTTGTCTGAATTCTTTACTTTGATTCTTATAGGAAATTGATAAACAAAAAGAGCGTGTCCGGTAATATAGTTACCGTCAAGCTCGTAACCGTCTGCTTTTGTATAAAGTCTTGAATAACTTGCTGTGGCTCCAATACCAAAATAACCAAAACGGCGTTTAACAGGCATAAGGGTTAATTTTACAGTAGCACTTGGAAGAGGAAAATCCATACCTTTAATTCCAGTTGGAAGAAGGGCATCTGTATTCAAATATTTCTTTAAGCGGTCACCAAAAACCATAATAGGGTAGGTAATGCCAGCAGAAACATCAAAGTCTACAGCCTTACGGAATTTGATAACCAGCTGGTTGTTCTTTTCTAATGCGCTTGAAAGGCCACTGGCATCTACTGCAACAAAGTTATATTTTCCTGCATCAAGTTCATTTACATCAAACCTAACTTTAAGTCTTCTGTTGTTATCGCTGTATTCAAGAATCTCAGGAATAATTGAATCGTTTCTTCTTCGCTGATTCATGAGGTAGTAGTTTGTATAAGACATATCAGAAGGATCCTGCTGGAGCTCAAGAAGGTTTCTACCTCTGATATCAAGAATACCATCATTTACTTCATCAAGATAAATTGTTGAAGTATGGTTAATTGTAACTTCTACACCTCTTACAGAAGGTACATGTGCTTCATAAATCGTAAACTCAAAAGGATCTGATGAAACATCAGGTACATCAAGAAGGTTGTAAGTAATAACTGTATAGCGATAGAAACCTGGCGGTAAAAGCGGGTCTATTTTAATCTGAGGAGTATTGTCTTCTGTCATCAGGCGGCGGATTTCTTCCCATGGAGAGTTTTCGTCTGTACGCTGCTCGATAACAACTTCATATTTCATTACCCATTCAGGCATTTCTTCATCCCATTCGAGCATCTGCCAGCCCTGTTCTGCAGAAAGTGCTGTAGAAATAAGGCATGCAATTAATAATGCCGAAAGAAGCTTCTTTCTAATTGCCATACGGGTTCTTTGCTCCTTTCATCTTTGATTTTTTCGGTGTTGGAACATCTGTAGAGAAGGTTGATTCAGATGCCGAACCTTCCCGTAAAATCTTATCCATCTGTCCGTCTTTGTTTGTATCAATTCTTCTGATTGCATGAACAGTCCATTTAAATGTTCCATTTGAGAAGGTGTTTTTGTCCTGTTCGTACAGTTTCAGGAAGTCGATTCCATAAGATGTTTTATTTTCCATCAGTTCCATAACGTTTCCGTCATTAAACCAGATGTTTGCTTCTGAAAGTGTTGCAGTATGGATTGTGTCTCCGTTGTAAACCTGGGAATCCTGACGCAAGCGGTCCCAGACTACACGATCCATAAATTTTCGCGGGGCTGTTTTATATTTAAATGTGATAGTTGCAATAGGTTGCTCATTTAATTTTGAACCAAGGGCTGCTGTACGGCCATTACTTACAACATCTTTACCTACAAAATGACTGTTTAGAAAAGTAATTGAGCCAAGGAAAATAAGTACGATAAATCCGATGATGAGTGCAAGTTTTAAGCCGATGGGAAACTTTACGACATAGGCAGAAACAGCCTTATTTTTTTCTGTACTCACAATTATCTCTCTCTAGTATTTTAAAATAGCAATCTATTGTAGAATGATTTGCATAAAAAAACAAGTTATTTATATGTATCCCTATGGGGTGCAGACGGGATATAACAAATCGTATCTAGACAAATTTGCATTTATTTTCTATAATAATTGGTAGTTATATTGTTTGTATTTATTATGCCGATAATATAATTCAGAGAAGAGTTGTTTATGAAAAAAGTATTTTCTATTATTTTTGCACTGCTTATGGCAGTTGCGTCTTTTTCCTATGATTTTACCCTAAAAGTAACTCCAACGGCAATGTTTCCATTTCTTTCTGCTGGAGAGAAGAAATATGATGTTGCGGGGTACGGCGGTTTTGTAGACGTCGGAATGTCTTTTTTTGATTTTCTGAATGTAGGTCCTGAATTTGGTTTCATACTTCTTCCAAAGTATAATGCAAAAGCTCTGGAAGCGGGTAATGAACCTAATGTTTATATTGTTCCGCTTGGAGTTCAGGTTGGGGTATTTTATTATCCTTTTTCGAGAATTGAAGTAGCGGCTGGAATTGCAGGCGGTGCATACGGTAGTTTTACAAACGGTCGTTCTCATTATGCACCCTGGTACAGGGCTTATGCAGATTTAAACTTCCGCATCAATACAAGAATTTCTGCCGGTCTGGATTTTTCATGGTTTAACTGCCAGAATAATACCTGGTTTGGAAATCCTGGTGCTGCGGGTATTACAGCAGGTCTTGTAGTAAACTTTAAATTCAGTACAGAAAAAGCTTCTGGCCTTGTTGATGCCCAGATTGAATGTGACGAAAATGTATTCCCTCTGATTTATTCAATTTATAAAACCAATGCTATTGGAACTATAACAATTTCTAACAGTGAGACTGCAGAAATCAGAAATGTAAAGGTAAAGTTCCGTGCAGAAGGTTATACCGCTTCCGAAATGGAATGCGGCACAATCAAAATGCTTAGAAAGAATCGTTCTGAGCAGATTCCTTTTTATGCAGATTTCAGCGATAAGATTTTACGCTTCTCGGAATCGGGTAAGGTTTCGGGCGAAATCGTAATTGAATATGAGCTTTTGGGAGATAAGCGTGTTTCTGTGGTGCCTGTAACAGTTTCGGTTTACAACAGAAACTCAATGCGCTGGGTAGATTCATCAATTCTTTCAAGTTATGTATCAACTAATGCTCCGGAAATTCTTGAGCTTTCAAAATTCTTTGTAGGTGTTGCGCGTAACCATTTTAGAACCGGTTTGAATAAAAACATGCAGTTTGCAATGTATGTTTATGAGGGTATCAGAAGCCTTGGTATTGTTTGCGAAGAAAAATCAGATACTCCATATAATTCTACCCATCTTGATTTTACTCTTCTGGATTATATACAGTATCCGTATCAGACTCTTTCTTACCGTTCCGGCGATAAGGATGATATTGGCATTCTCTTTATGTCTATGCTTGAGTCGGTTGGTATTGGCGCGGCTTATATTCCTCTGGAAGATGACTTTATTGTTGCAATTGAGCTTGGTGATAATGAACAGGCTCTTTTGAATCTATTTAATAATACAGATAACCTTCTTGTTGTAAATGATAAAATCTGGATGCCTCTTTCCATGTCTGTAATTCATAAGGATTTTGCAGAAAGCTGGAAGAGGGGAGTTCAAAAGGTAAGCGAAGCTCTGGATTCAGATGCTGATGTTGATTTTATTATTCTTTCTGATGCCTGGCAAACATATCCTCCTTCTGGATTTTCTTCTGGAGAAACAACATCAAAAATTCCTTCAGAAAAAGATCTTGTAAAAGCTGGCGAAGATGATCTTGCAAAATATATTACTCAGGAATTTGGCCCTCAGATTGCAGCTGTTCAGGAAAGAATAAAAACAGAAGGTGCTTCTATTAGTCTTTACAACAGACTCGGTTTACTTTATGTACGGGCAGGCATGTATGACAATGCTGTTTCTGTATATGAAATTTCTGCAAAAATGGGTTCTGTCCCTGCTATGAACAACCTTGGAAATATTCTTTCGCTTCAGAAAAAATATGCTAAAGCAAAAGAATGGTACGAAAAAGTTCTTGTTATTGATCCTCAAAATGAAACTGCCCGAAAAAATCTGGACAGAATTGAAACTGAATTAGAACAATAAAAAATGATGGTCATGCTGAACTCGTTTCAGAATCTATAAAAAGATGTCAAAAGATGCTGAAACAAGTTCAGTATGACTAGGAGATATCGTGTCGGGTAAATGCGCCAGACGGCTTAGGAAAAAACGAATGTTCTCTAAAAAGACACTCGCAATGTGTGCAGGTCTGTGTATTTCTTCTGTTCCTGTGGTTGCTGGTGGTGAATTTTTAGTAAGCGTTTATGCTGACTTAACTAAGCCGATTGGTGAAGCTCATAATATGCAGTATGGAATTGGAGGAGGACTTAAAGCTACTTACCGTCCTATAAGGTTTTTGAATCTTTATGCTCAGGGTGAATATCTTTCTATGGCTCTGCCGGGAGTTTCTCCAGTTTCAATTTTGCAGGGTGAACTGGGAACAGGTTTTCATCTTGATTTTGCAGACCGCCTTGCTCTTGATTTAAATATTGATGCAGGTTTGTATAATGCAAAAGCAACATCAAGTGCTTCCGGTATTACAGCCGGCGGTTCTCTGACCTTTACTTATAAAATTAATCCTTCGATTTATGCTGATGTCACTGCAACAGCAAGACATTATTCGGGTAAGCCTTCTCCATTGATGATGATTAATGCAGGGCTTGCTCCAGGTTTAACTTTTAACATTTCAGAAATTATTAATAAAAAAACAAAGCTTCAGATTGGTCTTACGGAACTTGATCCGGTTTTTCCGGTTCTTTATTCCTGGTATGAAAATAATTCCTTTGGAAAAATTGAAATTACAAACAAAGAAGATTCTTCAATCACCGATGTAACGGTAAGCTTCTTTCAGCCTCAGTATATGGCTCATGCAAAAGAGTGTGCAACTTTTAAACGAATTAAATGTGATGAAACTGTAAGTGTTGATTTGTATGCATTCTTTAATGAGCAGATGCTTGAGCTGCGTGAAAAAACTGATACAAGCAGTTACATCATTGTAAACTATTCGCGTCTTGGGAAAAAACTTTCTCAGAGTTATGCACTTGATGTTCCGGTTTATGGACGTAACAATATGTCCTGGGATGATGACCGCCGTGCCGCAGTTTTTGTTTCTTCTAAAGACCCTGCTGCCATGCAGTTTGCAAAATATACGGCAAGTATTGTCCGTGATAACCTTTGCATAGATGTTCCTGTAAACATTCAGTATGCAATTGGTATTTTTCAGGCTTTGAATGAGTTTGGTTTGAACTATGTTGTAGACCCAAGCTCTGCTTTTGAAGATAACGTTGGAACTTCTTCCATCGACTTTTTGCAGTTTCCTTATCAGACTCTTATGTACCGCGGAGGCGACTGTGACGACCTTTCAATTCTTGTGTGTTCGCTTTTTGAAGCTGTTGGAATTGATACTGCCTTTATAACTGTACCGGGTCATATTTTTATGGCTTTTGATTCTGGACTTACGCCAGAACAGGCTAAGACGATTTTTAAAAACAGATCTGAATATATTGTTGATGACGGCAAAGTCTGGATGCCTCTGGAAATCACTCTTTCAGACGAAGGATTTTACAGAGCCTGCCGCTATGGCGCTCGTGAATGGAATGCGGCAGATGCGAAGGGTGCCGCTGCCCTTTACAAGATGCATGATTCCTGGAAAATCTACCAGCCTATAAGTGTTCCAGGCGCAAGTGCATTCTTTAATATTCCGGAAAGTGAAATAATTACAGTTGCCTTCCAGAGAGGCCTTGATGAATGGAAGCGCGGTGAACTTAGAAATACTCCTCTTAATCAGCAGTATCAGTTTGTAATTTTGAATGAAGATGATGAGGAAGAAACTCAGGTTGTAATAAAAGGAAATCCGCTTTCTGAAAAGTCTCTTAATGATATTCTGGCACTTGGAAATAAGGCTGTGGCCCTTGTGCCGCCAGGAGTAAGAGAAGAAACTTCAGAAAAAGATCCTGATGGAAAGGCTGGAGATGGCGACGACGATGATGATTTTGATTTTGACTTTGATGATGAACTCATTGAAAATCTGATTCCACTTGATTTTGCCATTGCAACTTTGCAGACAGATGTTCCTGTAAAGCAGTCTGAAAATACTGAGGCTGAGACTGAAACTGAAACTACCGAGGCTGCGCCAGAATCTACCGAGACTGAGACAGAAATCACTTGGGCTGAGACAGAAAATACAGAGGCTGTGCCAGAAATCACTGGGGGTGAGACAGAAAATATTGAGGCTGCGCCAGAAATCACTGGGGTTGAGACAGAAATCACTGAGGCTGCGCCAGAAGATACTGCGCCAGCGCCAGAACTTACTGTGTATGAGCCGGAGCTTACGGTGGTTGAGCCTGTCGAAACCACCACAGATGAACCGGCACCGGCAACAAAGGTCGCAATTCATACTGACACCGACTACACTTTCGAAACTAACGATAGTTTGTTAGCAGAAAAGAACAAAACACTTCCAGACACCATACGTAATATCATAATTATTTCATCAGTAACAATCACTGCAGCAATGGCTGCAGGAATCATTATTAATAGAAAAAAGAGAAAACAGAGAAGAGGAATCTAAATGAGAAAGTATTTTTTAATTTTCTTATCAGCAATCATTTTATTATTTACAGCTTGCGATAACTGGATGCAGGATGATAACTTTTACACGGAAATTGAAGACGCTGTAAAAGTTGCGAACGCACCTCAAATAAGTGTATACGTGCGATACGCTTTAACTCGTCAGGGAAAAACAGACCCGGACGGCGCTGCAATCTTTAAGGTAGGAATTCCTCATGTAGTTTCGGCAACTACAGAAACTGAATATGGCTTTGTTCGCTGGGCTGCCTTTACAACAGACTTTGTTGCTACCGGCGATAATCAGAGCAAAAATAAGGATTTATATTTTATTGATGATGACGATTACAATGAAAGAATTTTGCCAAACGAAATTCCAAGTCCTCTTGTTATTTTTGATGATCCAAAAAGTCCAACAACAACAGTTACAATTAATGTTACACAAAACAACATCTTTCTTGTTCCAATTGTAGCAATGCGCCCTGCAGTTTCTCTTACAATTCCTTCAAAGGGTAGTAGTGGTGTAGTACGTAATATTGCCGTTCGAATCAACTTTACAAAACCAATGGACATAGAATCCTTTAAGAACGAAGCAGGTCAGTTTGATAAAATTATGATTACACAGGGTACCCAGTCCTTTACTGCCGACGGTGATATCGAAATTAATAGTGAAGATATTACAGATTATTTTGAACCGCCGATATTCAGTAAAAACAAAAAAATGATTACCCTTAAGTTTGATCAGGACCATATTTCTGAAGGATACGCTTCTCAGTCTTCTGTAAACATTACGGTTTCAAAAGATGTAAAAGATATTTACGGCTTTAACATGACCGATGACGATAAAATCACCTTCTCTGTAGGTAGTAACAAAGATACCCTTGCTCCTCGTATTACTCAGCTTACTGCCGGTCGTGATGCTTCTAGCTTCAACCTCTTCCAGGGTGTTTACAAAGATGCCGGAACAATCAATAACGTAGGTGCCGGAACAAAGATGACTCTGGAAGGTGCTGCTGATGCCCCTGTGGATAATATTGATTCTGACTTCTTCAATCCATTCGTTACAATTGGTCAGACACCAGGAAACTTCATAAAGGGCAATGTTGTTCTTCGTGTATTCGCAGAAGATGTTGCCGGTTCTGGAGAAGGTCAGAGCCAGACTGGTATTGAAACTGATGTTGTAATGGTTGGTATGCGCGCTTACCATATGTACAATTCAGATGGTTCTCCTTCAAGCTTCTCTTATGCAGAAATTGATCCGGAAGCCGGACAGGTATTCAAGTTTAAGTCAAGCAACTACGTACCTCAGACTAACCTTGCAACAAGTGTACAGGGGGCATATAAATCTATTATCGAAGATATTAATGCTAATATTCCTGGTACAGATAACGACTTTGCAACAGATAAGGGATGTCTCCTTGACTTCGACTTGTCTGATCTGCCGGATGGATTAATCCGAATTGATGTTGCTGCCGTAGATATGGTTCAGAACAGCGGATTTACAGATGGCGGTGTATATTCTGGAGAGTACGGTAACGCCTGGTCTTCTCTCTTTGTAATTAAGGATACAACAGCACCGGATGCAGCCGCTAACAGCAGTCATGTAAGTTATGACAGCAGTTCTGCAAGCCATATAACTTCTGACGGCTGGTTCAACGAAACTACATTCAATAACTTCAAGATTAAGGGTGATGTATCTTCTATTGCAGATTCAGGACATCCAAGACTCCGTTCTCCACATGATTCTCTTAAGTGGATTATTAAGCCTACAGATAATGGTTCATGGATTAATGAAACTGGCAGCGGCAACCCTGGCTGGCAGCCTGTTACAAATGATTATGCTTCATTCCCTCAGCCATCAGGTCAGGGTGCAATTACATATACTTATGCACTTATGGATTATCTTGGTAATGTTTCTGGTTCATCAACTATTCCTGCATTCAAGTATGATGGTACGGCGCCTTCGGTTGGTAATCCATATATTCTTGCAGATCCTGGACATGTAAGTTCTGCTGTTTCAGATACAGTTCTTGCAAATCAGACTCTTTATATACCGATTACAGAAGGAATATCTGGTCTCAAGTCTATTGAACTTAAGGTTAGATTTAATAATGGTGCAGATTATGCAACTCCTCTTGCTGATCCTTCTCTCGAGATTTCTAAATCAGGGTTGGTTCTTGAAAGGGGTACTCATTATACAATTGATTCAAATAAGACTATTGTATTTGCAACGCCATCAAGTATTGAAGGAAATGTAACTATTAAGGGACTTAAACTTTCTGATTCTCTGGCAGAAGGTGCTTACGATATTAATGTAATTGTTAAGGATGCTGCAGCAGCAGACGGCAGACATGAAAGTTCTGCGGCACAGAGTGCAGTAATCAGCATCGACTCTGTTGCTCCTGTAATCAATCAGATTTATGTTCCAGACCTTAAGGCTACACAAAGATTCGGTGGCTCAACAACTGAATACTGGCAGGGCTCTCAGTCAACAACTGATGTTTACGTTACCTTTACAGAAAAATCTTCCGGTGCAAAGGTATTCGACTTTACAGGCTCTACAGTACAGCTTACAGGAAGTTCTGCAATTTATAAATATGATCCTTCGACAGGAGCCCTTACTCAGGTTCCGGCAACGGTAAACAGCCCGACTAACCTTGAAGTTAATACTGCCAATGCCGCAAAGGATTACTTTGCAGGTACAGGCCAGATTATAGCAAAAATCACCAACGTACAACTTGCTACAGAAGGAACTGATTCTACAATCAAGTTATTAATTCGTGATGCTGCAAGAAATGAATCAGCAGAGTTTTCTACTATCAGCAGTAACGAAGGCTCGCTGAACCTTGCAAATCCTGGGCTTCCTGTTATTTCAAGCTTCAAATATGATTCAGGAGCACCAAAAGCTTCCGGCTTAGTTTTGAAAGACCGCCAGGCAGCTAAAGATACTTCAAACCATTTTGTTCAGGCAGAAGCTGAATTTACAAATGAAAGTTCAGTAAATGCAAATATTTCACTTGATTTAGATAAAGCAATTTCTGGTATACTTTCTCTTACAATCTATGGTGATGCAACCTTTACTTCAAGTACAGAAATCTATACAGATGCAACATATCCTGATCTTCCTCTTGCAGACACATATTTGAGCGATGCAAGTAAGATTGATACAGACGGAAATTACCTTAAGAGCGGTGGAACTCCGGTTCTCTTTGATATCTCTGCCGACGGAAAAACTGCAAGCTTCAAAACAGCTGGTGGCGGTCATTTAGTTCTTGAATCAGCTGCACTTGCAATTAAAAATCTTGCCCTTACAAGCGGAGACGGCTTAAAGAGCGTAACGATTAAACCGAGAACAATTTGTGGCCTTGAAGCAACAGGTGCCAGCGATACAATTACACTTGATACAATTGTTCCTGCCTGGAACGGAAAGGGACTTTATTCACGCACTCATAATAATGTAGATGCCACAACCGTTTATCCTCATTCCGTAGATCCGGCTTATGCATCAACTGCTTATGGTGTTGCTCTTGGAAGCTACTATGGCGGAGCAGCTGCCGGCTCGGGTGCAATGGAAGACCTCTACTTCTACAGAGCATCAAATATTTCTATCGGTTCAGATGTTACAGATACAAACTTCAAAACAACAAGATGGATTGCTTCTAGTGATAACTCTTATTTGGATAATGCATGCTGTTATGGTAACTTTAGCGGAGTATGGACAGCTATTGCCCTTGATAGTGCTGGAAATCAGTCTATTCCGATTAGCTATAATCTTGTAGAAGATGATACATTTGCTACAGCAGCAGAGTGTAATGCCCTCTATGATTATACAATTCTCTACAAGCCGGATGGAGCTTTTATCCACAGAAATACTACTATAGATGAATATGGGCATTACAATTATGTTATTAAAAATGATGATTATCAGATTAGGGTAAAGCTTGGTGGTAATGCAGTCGAAACTGGAGAAGAAGCAGTTGCCGGAGGAACACCAGCATACACTTCTGGAAGTCCTTACAGCCGAAAAGATAATACTACAACAAGTTCTAAAATAGAAAAATACCATGTTTCAAAAACAAATTCTTCGCCTGCCAGAGGAAGCTCGGAGTGGAAAGACTATACTTCGGGGGCATCTAATACATTTAACGGTATCAGTACATCTGTAGATTCAAATGGAACTATAATAATTAATCTGCCACACGAAAGCAGTGACCCAATTATCCTTCACCTGCTTGATGGTTGTGGAAACTCAACTTCGGTACTTGTAAGAGCTTCTTCAACAGACAGTTATGGTATTTATTGGAGAGTGGATAATGAGGTTGGTGTTTATGGTGAGATAGGTGAAGGACTGCATCTTAATGGTACATCAGAAATTATTGAAGGTGAATATGGTTCTCAAAAAGACGTTATGTTCTATAGAGGAAGTGTTTTACTTAAAACTCATCATTTGACAGAAAGCTGCAGATTCCCGACAGGCGCAGAGAACGATCCATCGTTCCCAACTTATTCAGCAGACCCTTCATTCACTTATACAATGAAGAGTCGAATTATTGCGTGGACAGGTACAGGTATTCCAGACAGAGATTACTTTGGTAACAATGATGGAACTACCTATAAAACTGGAATCACACCTCCTCCTGCTTCTTCAGACTGGTGTTTTGTAAAGCAGGCAAATTCAGGAGGCTATCCGATTTTCTATGTTCAGAATAATTTCCCTCAATTTGATCAGTCTTCTGTTACAACTCCATCGCGTTATAAACTCTACATTATTCTGGAAGATACTGTAGGTAACTATGAAATCAGACAGATAAGACGTTCATCTACAGGAAGTCTTATCGTTTCAAAAGATGCTCCTGCTTCTGGTGAGAAAGAATACTGGTTCTTTGACAATACTCCGCCAGCCGTTACTCCTGCGGCCTCAATGACCTATAACAAAATAAATACTATTAGTGGTACAAACTACTATAGTAATAATTCTTATGTAAATTATACGGTTACAGATTCTGGTTCTGGTGTATATAGTGATGGTGTTAATTCTCCGGCCTATAGCGGTTTTGGAAGTAGAACTTCTGTACCCGTTACATATTCCCTTAATGGTAAAGATACAGATGCTTCGGGTAAGTTAGTAATTCCTTCTACAAGTATCTATGACTATGCAGGAAATTCATACACTTCTAATATTGAACTAAACAATGGAGCAAGCACACAGTGGGTACGTCTGGAAAATCATCCTGTGCTTAAAAGTAATGCAGCCGTAGCAGTAAATAAATCGACTCCATCAACTCCAAATCTTGGACTTACAGGAAATACAGCAGCTTCTACTAATACAACTACAGGTGGTCCTGGTGGGCAAAAGCTTGAATTAACTGCTAAATGGGGTGTAACAGATATTACTGTACGTCTGTACACAACAACTGCTCAGTCAAATATGCTGGGCTGGGTTGTGTCAGAATCGCCTCTCAATGTTTCAGAATCTGATTTCTATACGGCAACCCAGGTTTCTTCTGATGTAAAGTGGGATTCAACAAACAGCTGCTGGACTTATGACTATTCTAAGGAATTGAGTTCCAGTGTTTTATGGCAGTCTAAGGCAGATAAATATTTCTACCCTGTAAACAAAGCAGGTCTTATCGGTCAGAATCCGGTCCTTGTACATTTCAAAAATAATTATCCTCCGACAATTGTTAATGCCACAACAAATGGCTTCAGCTATACATCATCTGCTGCTGTAAATGCCAGCTATCTTTCTTCTGATGCTCCGGCAACTCCTTATACTATTAAGGCTGGTACTTCAGGAGCTTCAGCAATCAACTACACTACAAGCGCTGCTAAAGTTACCTTTACAACTACATATAATCCAACAGTTTGCAGATTTATTTCGGCAGGTACTGATGGTAACTTTGAAACAGATGATGATGTAGTATTGTCTGCAACTGATATCACACTTGAAGGTACAGGTCCAGAATATACAGTGGACTTACCTGCAAATGTTTCTGGAACAAAATTGGGAATTCAGCTTTCTCGTGGAGCTGAAGAAGATTCGGGTATATATCCTTTGAACGGTCCGGCCGGTAATAACCTTTGGACTTATGATAATGATACCCCAGTAGTAGATTTTGGATCTACACCTGCAATTAAGTCTGGCTCATCTGCTGGCGCTGCTGCGGCTACATTTACTGGTGATACACTTGAAATTAAGTATATTCAGAATGAAAATGCATTTATCGGCTGGTCTTTGACAAATGCTGCAGATATAGCTCACTATCAGTGGAAGAGAAGATCTTATAGTGATTCAACCGGTTGGACTGACTGGTCGTCTGGCTGGACAGATTTTGATTCTTCTTATGCTGCATCAAGTGGACTCACATTCCCAGCTCCGGAAAGCAAAACAGAATACAAGTTCCGTTTAATAGATATAGCTGGTAACATTTCTAATGTACCTGAGAACACTGTAAAACTCCAGCGCGACCAATGGGCACCTGAGGCTGCGGGTGGTCTTGAATATCATCTAAAAGCTGGTACAGAAAACGTAACAACTGCAGGTATGGATATTCCTTATAATAATGCTGGTACAGAAGACGCTGATACCCGTGTTATTTCATACAGTAAAACGTCTACAAATACTTCATACTATATTGACCGCATCTGGATAAAGCTTTCAAACGTTACAGATAAACGTGACAACTCTGGTAATGTTTCTACAAGCGGTATGGAACGGTCTGGAATACAGAAATATGAAGTATACAAAAATGGTACACTCCAAACTTCAAATATTCCATCAGTAAGTGATGACTATTGGGAAATTACAGGTCTCGAGTCAAACACAGATAATACAGTTTATACATATGAGTTAAAGGTTCTTGATAATCTTGGTCAGACTAAGACGCTTAAAACCTTCAGAACAAATGCTGATGGTACTGCTCCAGACCTTGCTCTTAAAACAGGTGCTGGCCTTGTTCAGAAAGCTGCTGATGCAAGTGGAAGTAGTGCAGTTGACTGTGATGCAAAGGATGTTTCTGGAGCAACTGATAATGGAACTTACTATCTGAATACAGACTATGCAATAATCAACCTGACAAAAACTGCAACTGATATTTATAAATATCAGGTAAGTATAAATGGCGGAGCATGGACAGATATCACTCCTGTAGTTGATACAACAGAAGCAACTCACAGTGTAAAATACATTTTTGCAACACCTGAGACTGCAACTTCTTACCAGTTCAGGGCGATAGATGGTGTAGGAAATGATTCTACTCCAACTTCAGTTATCACAATCAGTAAGGATGCTGCGGCTCCTTCTGGAGCTGATAATAATGTAGGCTGGGCATTCTACAAAAATAACGGCTCAACTTCAATTGCAAGTACTTATTACGATATCACAAATGATGGAACTGAAAGTAAGTCTATTACCTACAACGGTAAGCAGATGAATAAGTTTGAGCTTGACCTTTCTGCAATAGCAGGTGCTTCAGAAATTTCTGGTATAAGAAGATACTGGCTTACAACTGATGACGGAACGCCAGAAACTTCTATAGGAAATGCAGGCTTTAATACTACAACTAATAAGTGGAAGTTTGCTATTGCAGATTCTGGTTCTACTCAAGTGGTTTACAAAATCCGTGCAGAAGACTGGGCTGGAAACTTTACTGAGTATAGAGAATTTAAACTTACTCCGGATGTTGAAAGTCCTGCTATTTCATTTGCATCAACAGACAAGGTTCCTGGCGCAGCAGAAATTGATATAAGAGGTACAACAGTTTATTTCTTCAATGCTGAAAGTACAAATGCTGTAATCAACCTGTCGTCAGATTCTACAGATATTAAAGAATATAAGGTAATTATTGATGGAACTGAATCTACAATCACAACAGAATCAGGTCTTTCTACTTCGCCTTTGTCTTACACCTTTGCTGCAAATACACTGACTTCTCAGAAAGTTTTCAGCTTTAAGGTAATAGACAAGGTTGGTAACTCTACAACTACTACTGACTCTGTAACGCTTGTGCAGGATGCAGAGGCTCCGGCTCTTGCAAGTGGTGTAGCCGCTCTTACCCTTGCTGTTTTGAAAGCTGATGGTAGTGATGCACTTAGAGTCTCTGCTTCTGATAAAATAGCAAATTACATTAGAACTGACTCAGCAGACGAAGTTACTTCAACAATCACTTATAATCCTGATGTTGTAAAGACGATTGCTTTTAATAATCTTGAAAATGAATTATCAGAATATAACACTTCTGCTACAGCCTCAGGATTTGAAAAGCTTTATTACAAAACTGCGGATGGCGAACTTCAGCCAATGGGGGGAACCGGCTTTAATGAAATTACACTTGGAAGCAATTGGAACGATACTTACTACATCTATGCAAAAGACAAGGCTGGAAGTCAGTCTGAAGTACTTAAGACTCTTGTTCTTACTGCAGATTCTACTGCTGAAATTAACAGTTCAAAAGCTACAGACGGAAAGCTTCATAGTTATACAGCAGTAAATGCAAGTGGTGCAGGTATTGATACTATTCCTTGGGCACGGACAAAGAAAATAGGTGAGTATTCGAAAGCAAATATATTTACAAGCGGAACTAAAATTATGTACGCAAAAACTGATCTTCCGGGAATAGTTCAGTATATGCTGGTTAGAAGAAACAATACAGGTGATTACGATGCAACTGCCAGCGGCGAGTGGCTTGATGTGAGTGATGGTACAGCAGATAACTCTGGTTCAAACTTCATATTCTCATTGCCAGATATCAAAACCGCTAATACTCGCCTTGCATTCTTCTTTAGGGATGCTGTAGGAAACCAGTCTGGTCCATATTATCTTGGAAATAAAAGTGATTCTGGTATTCAGTGGTGGATGACTACAGCTGATCTTACAGCAGATAATATTACAATTCCGACCCCAACATATAATAGTGGAGCTGCTTCTGGCTGGTCTGGTTCACAAGATTATACCGTAACGGTTCACTTACCTGCTGGTACAGTCATTCATTCTGTTTTCCTTGGTCCAAAGCCAAGTGAAGCAAATACAGGAGTTGTTCTTTCTACAAGTCTTAATCTCTTTACCTTCAGTGGTTATGGTACAGGAACAGAAGCACAAACAGCATACACTGCTGTAAAGGAAACGTATAGTAATGAAGGTTATCTGATACTTCCTTCTTCTGAAGGAAGTGAGACTGGAGAAATTACAATCGGAGTTTATCCTCATTCAAATATCACAAATTCAAGCGAGCCTGTAATTAAGTTTAATGGTGCAAATATTGATGCCGAAGGTGTTTCAAAACAGATATTCACAGATCCGAATGCTGGAGGCGGCGGTGGCGGAAGTCCAGATCCTAATGTAAATGGTCTGGGCGGAAAAGGCAGAATATTTGGCCGAGCTACTGTAAGTACGAGTGGAAGCAACGAAAGCGAAATTCAAAAAGATTTTGCAAGTTCACGAGTTATACAATTCTTTAGCGATGTGTTCTCAGCTAATGAAGAAGATACAGTTGCTGTAAACAATAGTATTGAAGAAAAACCTGTAAAAGCTAAAGCAAAGAAAACTTCCAAGACAAAGAAGGCAAAGACAGTACAGACGACAAAGACAGTTGAGACTGTTGATACAGCGCAGAGTTCTGTGCCTGTTGAACAGACAGCTGCTGTTGCTGAGCCGGCATCTTCTGACGTTGAACTGACATCTGCGGTGAACGAGTCGGCATCTGCGGTGGTTTCAACAGGCTCAACCACCGACGATGCTACACTAAAGCCAGCCGACACAGAAAATGAAGAAAAGTCTTCTTCAAAGAATGCTGTGATTGTGGTAATGCTTGCGGCCCTCAGTGGAGCAGGTGGTGCCTGGTTCGCCTTCAAGGGAAGAAAGAAGTAGTGTAGATGCTGAAACATAGCGAGTCTCCGAGCAGCTGTGCTGCAAAGGTTCAGCATGACGATACTTTTTGGACAGCCCCTTCTAAGCAACTTACGTAAAAAAATACCGGTGGTTTCGACAAGCTCAACCACCGGTATTTTTTGTTGTTTTGATTTTTTACTTTTGAAGTAATCGGAAAGTACCTTTGATTTCGTACTTTGTTCCAATCCATTCAGGATTTATATCTGAAGGATTTTCTGTGTTGTAAGAAACTCCAAAGTCGTCTGCTTCTGTTGGAACCTTGCCTTTTGCAAAGAACTTTTCTGTAAGCTCAATGTAGTAGGTCACAACATTGTCGTGACTGTTCTGGCTGTGCAATACTTTGAAATCTGCAAGAGCTCCCTTATAATCTCCGCTTTCAAACTTCTTTAATGCAACTTCCCAGTCTTCAATATACTTGATTACTGCATCACCTGCTTCAGATTTAAAGCCAATCAGTTCGAACAAACGGATAGGGGTTTTTACATTTACAACCTGAACACGGTCGAGGCTGCGAACAAGGAACTTGTCCGAAAGTTTTGTGCGGGTAGCTTCACTTATAAGAACACCGCCAGTGTGGTACTGTTTGTTTACACCTTCAAGACGGGCTGCAAGGTTTACATTGTTACCCATCATAGTGTAGTTCTTTTTGTTTTCAGAACCCATATAACCGGCAATCATTTCACCAGAGTTCAAACCAATACGGGTAAAGATTGAACGCTTGTTTGCAACCATAATCTTAAAGGCATCATAAAGATCCTGCTCCATATCTTCCGGTTTGTCCCCGGCAGCAATCTCTTCGATGTATTTATTCATTTCAACTTCGGACTGCTTCATTTTGATTGCTGCTGCACAGGCACGTTCTGCATGATCTTCCATTTTAATTGGAGCTCCAACCAGCGCAATAATAGCATCTCCTTCGTACTTATCTACCGTTCCGCGTTCTTCCATAATAAGGTTAGACATTTTTGTAAGGTAGAAGTTCAAGAGGGCTACAAGCTGAGCGGCATTAAGAAGTTCGCTGAAGCCTGAGAATTTCTGAATATCAGTAAACATGGCAGTCATTTCAATACGTTCACCACCAAGCTTGAAAGAAGAAGGATTTGCAACAATTTCATCAACTACTTCCTTTGAAAGACACTGGCTGAAGGCACCTGTAATAAACTTTTTGTCTTTTGATGTACTGATAAGGTTTACAACAGTAATTGCAATAAAGGTAATTGCCAGCGAGATTGCAGGAATTGCAACTCCTATATAAATCTTGGTAATCATATAGAAGAGAAGCAAAAGGATGATAGCAGAACCTTCGAGTAAACCACCAAATACAAGCTGCCGGCTGGTACTCTTGATTTTCTTAGAAGCAAATCCGTAACCAAAACACAAAAGAACAGCAATGATTAATGAAATCCACCATGGAGAATCAATTACGAAATCGCCAGAAAGCAGCTGATTAGCAATTGTGTAGTGAACACCAGGGTTAGGATACTTTTCTTCATACTGAATCAAACCAAAGTCGGTTGTACTTGTAGCGGAAGTTCCGAAAATACAGAAGGAATCTTTTACAATTTTCTGAACACGTTCCCGGGAAGAGGTAAGCTCTTCGTAAATACCGCGAACGGTTGCCATGCTGTCGGAAATAAATGCTGCAGTTTCCTCATCATCTTCTACTGATGCAATCAAATCTGCTTCTGTATTTCCGTAAAGAAATTCTTTTGCTGTATCATAAAAGGCCTGCTTGTAAGCATAATAATCTTCATAGGTAACGCCAGATTCATCATCTTCTGAAATAAGGGCATCGTGCATAAAGCCCGAAGCTGCTTCAAAGTATTCGTAAGGAAGGTCTCCCTCCCAGAAACTGAAGAATCCGTTTTCGTTGAGCTCTTTGAGGCTTGCTGAAAGGTCTTTTTCAAGCAGGAGAATACGGTATGCAGACCACAAGGTGATGTTTTTATAATCATAATAACTTTTTTTCGGGTATTTGATTATTACAGAACCATCCTGTGCAAGAGGAATCTTGAGGTCTCGTGTACCGTCAGGGAACTTGCAGTCTTTAAGAATGATTTTATTGCGGCGAACATCAATATGCGGGTTTCCCAGATAATTAAGAATTGGAGCAAAAAGCAGCTGAGGATAATAATTACCTTTATATTCAAAAATAAGATGAAGGCGTCGAAGGAATCCATCAGCATCGGCCGGAGCATTTACAAATCCTGCCTTCTTTGCCTGAAAAAGAAAATCGGTAATTGCAGGTTCAACTCCTTTGTATTTAGGAACGCGTGCGTTTTTTGCAACCGAAATGTCTTTGATTGAAAGCTCTTCTGCAAGATAGTGCTCTGTAACTTCACCCAGAGGAGGGAAGTCATTATCAAAAGTTAACGTAAGATATGAATTATCAAAAAACTTAAGGTCGTTTGCCAGAGCCTGGTCTACATCGCGTATAGAATACTGGATTGCGGTTTTGATTCGATTTTGAACAGAATCCATAACACCGTTGAGTTCTTCTGTAACATCATAACCTTCGGCTTCCATCAAAAGCCAGGCAACCTGATTCGAAAGTTCACCAAAGTCCTCATCAACATAGTGAGGAAGTTCAGTTTCTACGTATTCTTTATTTACTTTAGTCTGAGATTTATCGATGAAGCTTAAATCGAATACGGCAGCTTCAGCCTTTAGGTCTTTAAGAATTACGAGGGTATCTGCATAAACTTCGCGTGAAAATGGCCATGTACCAATTGCATCTACAGAAGAATCATCAATGTTTACCATAATAACATTGTCTGATTCTTTGAGGTCTGGTAATGTTCGCTGAAACAAATCTGCAATTTTATTGTCCAGACTCGTAAAAACGAGAAGGGTACAAATAATAACTGCAATAAAAGGGAATAAAAGGAATGAGTACTTTTTCATTTTTCTCTCTCTATTGATGCTGAAATAAGTTCAGCATGATGTATATTTTTTGAAAAAAAAATCCTGTGCAGGATAACCTGAACACAGGATTTTCTGATTGTTTATCAGGAATTGATTATTCTTCCCAATCGAAATCTTCTTTAGCTTCACTAGCGCGAGAAGAAGCTGTTACTACAGACTTACTAGTCTTTTTTGAATCAGCTGCTACTGCGGAACTCTTGATGGAAGAACCCTTTTTGATGCCACTGTTTCCAGCTGCGGCAACAGATGAAAGACTCTCAATCGTACCCTTCTGCATAGCCTTGATGTTGATCTTTGCATCATTCATTGAAAGAACAAGAGTAGAATTAATGCCGGTTTGAATTACTGTTGATGCAGACAATTCCTGTCCTTCTGTTACTGCTGTCCATTTTCCTGGAGCAGATTCATAAGTTACCTTGCCGGTGAAAGATTCTACTTTGTAACCGGCAGCAAACAGAGAAGAAGCGATAAACATAGCAAAAGCTGCACAAACTGAAATTTTAACTTTTCTCATAGTGATCTCCGATATGGTCTTCCGTAGAAAACCAAAAAATATTGAATATAGTTCTTCCTTATACGAAGAACGTATATATTATCTATCAATATTTTAAAAATGTCTACACTTTTTTTTTAATAATTTTTCATTAATAAAATCTTCTATATTAAAGCTGTTTTAACAAAAATATTCTTGACCCCTTGTGTGTTTCCGTTATAATTATATTATGCAAAAAGATGATAACAGAACCGCCTTTGACCGACTTGTAGCTGGAATGACATCCGAAGAGCGAAGCAGTATGCTCGAAAAGATAAATCAGGATTCAGTGTCGGTTGTTCAGTTTATAGAAACTGAAAATCAGGTTCCGGAAAAAAGTCTTTCTTTGCATCTGCGTTTTAAGGAGGAATCATTTTTTTACAGATTCTTTCTCTGGCTGCGCGGTATAATCGAAAAACGCTCATCAGAAAAAATCTACAATGAAGATGTAATTGCTTCTATGGCACGAAGGCTTAATCGTGACCATCCTGGAATTGTAAATCACAGAAACGGACTTCTTGATACTGTTTTTTATGAACACTTAAAGGCCCTCAAATCTGCCTCTGATTTCTTTAAACCATATTTTGCAATAATTGATGATTCACCCGGCGACTTTTATGTTTTCTTAAGTTCTTTTGTTGCTCCAGAGCTTTCTGAAAAAATCAATAGTGAAGCAGATCCTTTTTCACTTGATTATTCTGCTGAACCAACTAATGATACAAGGGCAATGCTTCTTAAAAATCTTGATAATATTCTTAAAAACATAGATGCCGGAAGCAAGCGTGATATGTACACGGCGGTGTCATCAGTTAACTGGCTGCGACAGTTTACACGTCTGCCTTACATTCATTTTACTTCTCAGTTTACAAATCTTACAGGTTCAAATTATACCTGTCCTTATAGAAATGCTGTAAATGATTATGCGGCTTTTGCGGCAGTATTTACGAATATTCTTCCTGTAAAAAGTGAAGTTCTTGAAGCTATGCTTATGTTCTCACAGAAAAAGGACCTCACAAAAAATGCTCAGGATAAAGATATTGAACGAACGGTAAAGGAGTTCCTTTCAAAAACCAATCAGTATTTTGCATCGATTCAGTCTTTTATTTCCAGTGTTCCTATTCTCAAAACTGGAAAAATCATTAATGCAGATTACGACTGGCTTCCTGGAAATATTGAAGGAGTTGAGGCCTGGTTCCCTAACTTCCGCAGTCACTGGAGAAAAATTATTGATGTCCGCTGGGGTGACTGGCTTCGTGAACGCAAAAAGAAGAATCTTGAAAATTATCTTAAAAATGACTTCGGCCTTTCTGAGTTCCCGGTTTTGACTTACAGACCCTGGCAGGCTTTGTGGATGAGGGTTCCTTTTTCGTGTGAGCTTACCGGCGGCTTTATGTCCTGGTTCAGCGAAAATGCTTATGATGATATGATTCAAACTCTCAATGAAGTTATGATGGAAGGTGTTTTTGTAAGAAACGAAAACCGAATTGAATATTCTGAAGGCCTGAATCTTTTTGTTCAGTCTGTGAGCCAGATTCGTGAGCTTACAGACAGGCTTGCTCCGGAAGGGGAGTTTGGTGCCTTGTTTGATGAGTTTGCTACAAGCAGACTCCGCTCATTCCAGGTACAGAATCAGATTGATTCGATGATGGCTACTACTGAAGGTGAGATAAAAGATTCTGTAAAAAAGTTTAGCAAAGGAAGTCGCATGATGGATAAATGTCTTAACGGAATTTTATCTGATGAAAAAGACGGTGTACATGATGGACTTCAGAATCTTGGAACAATTAAAGGAAGTCAAAACCGTGCCTGGAAAGACAGACTTCGCAAAATCTGGGAAACACTTAAAAAAGCGCAGTTCTATATCAGTGAACTGGAACCTATAGATTCGACAACAGAGAGTTAATTTTATCGTCCAAACCTCTTTTTAAATAATTTTATTCTTCTGTAAACACACAAAAAAAATACGGGTCCCAGCGACGGCAAAAACGACAAGGTATCCCCCATCTTTCGCTTACCCACACTTGCTTCGCTCGTGTGGCCGCTGATGGTTCCCCCTTATCGTTTCTTGCCTGCGTCCCACATTTTTTTTGTGTGTTTACAGACTTTAACTGTATTTTGCGGCTTGGCCGATAACTTTATTAAAGAGGAATATTTCCGTGTTTTTTAAGCGGCTTGTTTGTGAAAATCTTAGTTTCGAGGAAGTCGAAGCTTGCAACAATTCGCTTGCGTGTATCTTCCGGCTGAATGATTTCAGTAATGTAACCGCGTTCAGCAGCAATATAAGGAGTCATAATTTCATTCTTATATTTTTCTGAAGCAGCCTGAACTTCTGCAGCCTTGTTAGGATCTTTCAATTCCTTAGCATAAAGAATCTCGATAGCACCTTCTGCACCCATAACGGCAATTTCTGCCTTTGGCCATGCATAAACAAAGTCTGCACCAAGGTGCTTAGAACACATAGCAATGTAAGCTCCACCGTAAGCCTTGCGAAGAATAACTGTAAGTTTAGGCACGGTAGCCTCGCTGTAAGCGTAAATTACTTTTGCACCGTGACGGATAATACCTTTCTGCTCTTCCTGAGGGCCTGGGATAAAGCCTGGAACATCAACAAAAGTAAGAAGAGGAATATCAAAGCTGTCGCAGTAGCGGATAAAGCGGGCAATTTTGTCAGAAGCGTCGCAGTCAAGAACACCACCGAGTCCCTTAGGATTGTTAGCAACGATACCTACTGTACGACCTTCAATCTTACCAAAGCCAACTACACAGTTGATTGCAAAGTCCTTCATGATTTCGAGGAAGGAATCTTCGTCAATTACGCAGTTAATAACTTCGCGAACGTCGTAGCCCTGGCGTGGATTTTCAGGAATGATTTCCTGGATTTTCTTTGCGGCTTTTTTTTCGTCGAACTTAAATTTTTGGTTAGGCTCGATTTTGTCGCCAAAGTAATGTGGAATGTAGTCGAGCAGGCGGCGAACTTCCTCGTAGCAAGATTTTTCGTCTTCGCAGCGGAAGTGAGATACACCAGATTTTGTAGCGTGGATATTTGCACCACCAAGGTCTTCTGCAGAAATATCCATGAACATTACAGATTTTACAACCTTAGGTCCTGTAATGAACATCTGTGTTACCTTATCAACTGTAAAAATAAAGTCTGTGATTCCAGGTGAGTATACGGCACCACCGGCACAAGGACCTGCGATGATAGAAATCTGAGGAATGGCACCAGAAGCGCGGACATTCTGATTGAATACGTTACCGTATCCGCCGAGAGCTTCTACACCTTCCTGAATGCGGGCTCCACCCGAATCGTTAATTCCGATTACAGGACAGCGGGCATCAATTGCCATTTTTGTAAGGTCTGCAATCTTGCGGCCGTGCATATGGCCAAGAGAACCACCCTGAATTGTAAAGTCCTGTGCATATACTGCAACTTTACGTCCGTTTATTTTTCCAAATCCTGTGATTACACCATCATAAGGAATATCTTTTTTATCCATTCCAAAACTTGTACAGTTGTGTTTTACACCCTGGTAAGTTTCTACGAATGTTCCTTTGTCGCAAAGTGCATTAATACGCTCGATTGCGTGAAGCTTGCCTTTTACGTGCTGTTTTTCAACATTGTATTCCATAAATTAACCTCATAATAGATGCCGAAAGTTGTTCGGCATTACAGTTGATTCTATTATGACAAAATATATAGATTTGTCAAGATAGATTGACTTGTGGTATTTTTAGAATCCGAGTGAGGCGTATGGGTGGGTAAGGAAGTATTCTATCTGCTCTTTTTCGCGCTGCATTGCATCCTCCTCCGGAAGCCATTTGTATTTTGAACGAAGGGCCGCTACTGCTGGCATAACTTCGCCGCCTGTTTTTTCAAGTTCAGCAAAATAATCAGCTTTGAATTCAGCGCAGTTTGTGCCAAGAGGAATGTTTTGCATCTGGATGTCTGTAATAATCCAGCGGTTTTTCTTGTAGGTGAGGGTGATTGTAGCTTCAATCTTGTCTGTAAGGAAATCAGCTTCTTCGCCCTCTGTATAAATCAGATAATATTCAACCTTGTGAACGGATGTGCTGCCGTTCTGGAGGGTAACGTTTCCTTCTTTTGTAAGAGGTTCTGGCTTTTGATTTCTTTTCTTGAGTTCAACCTTGAGGGATTCTGCTTTTCCATCAATTTTAAGATTTGTAACTCCGTAAACTCCGGAACGGGCATACTTTGATTCATCTGTAATATAGAAAAGCCAGTTTGCAGGATAAGCAAAACCGTTGTCTCCGTAAGAAAGACGCTGTTTATGAATAACGTAGATTCTGCTTACCATATCTCCAAAGTCGTCCGGTGTTGTTCCAGAACCAAAATCAGAAAGAATCATTGTATCTTTTTCGTTTACACTGTTCATGTAAGCGCGGATTGTCTGTGTTGAAGTGAGTCCTGTGGAAGTATAATCTTCTCCACGGGTACGGATTGTATGCAAAGTAGAACAGAGAATTACTACAAGAATTCCTGCAATTACTGCAATTGTTGTAGAATTTCTTTTTATTCCACGTTTTGTTTTGATTTTTGAGTTTTGTGATTTCTGATATGCAGCAACTTTTTCTTCAAATTCTTTGTCGCTGCCGTTTTTTGCCTGAATCTGGCTCAGTTTAAATGCTTCTTCCAGCTTTTCAAGCGGGAATTCTGCCTGAGGGCGGAGATCTTCGCTTGCCTTTCCCTTCTTGCGTTTGCCGGGAACATTAACTGCTGTGGAATTAAGTCTGAGCGAATTGTCGATTATTGAAGCCAGCTCTTCATCAATTCCGTTTACGCAGTATTCTATTGGAAGAAACTTATGGTCAAAGATATCTGCATTGCGGGCAATGGAATCTGTGGCTGTGAAAGGCAGACGGCCTGTAAGCAGACGATAGATTATTACGGCCCGTTCAAAACAGATTGCAGGGAGATCCGAAATTGTTTCATTTAAGAAACCGTTTTGTTGTGTGAGTGCTTCCTGAGGCGGCAGACTGTTTGCCGCATAACTGTAAAGAGACTCTGGAGCAAAAAGAACTTTGCTGCCGTCTACAAGGATTCCGCCTGCACCAACCATAGGAATTTTATTTCCATCCTTTGCAGCAGATGTAAGGGCAGTACATACTGCTATAACTGCCTTGAAGGCTGCTTCTCCACCTTCTTCCAGTAATTCTGCAAGGGAACGAGCCTCATCGGTAAGCGGATTTTTCATACAATAGAAAACAAGATGCTCAGATACAGAACTTCCGGCTTTCTGGTCATTGTAGGATTTTACATCCTCAAAGATCCACTGGCGAAAATTCTTACCGTCAAAAAGTACACCTTCCTGGCTTGCTATTGAGCCGTGGCCAGTTTTACCGAATGTGCACTCATCGAGATTTGTGTTAAGGCGAAGTTCATTGTTTTCTATGTGTAATAAATTCATAAATATGTCTCGTGCGCAAGGTGGTTTCGATACGCCCTTTGGGCTACTCAACCACCGGTGTACTGTAATGCGGTGGTTGAGTGATGCGAAGCATCGTATCGAAACCACCGTTGTATGGGGTAGTTTCGACAGGCTCAACCACCCCAAATAGGCTTTATCTCTTACCATCAGCTCCGTAAAGATAATTAAAGTAATCCATCTTAGTGCTGTAGGTAGCAGGGTAGTTCTTAAGGTTCTGCTTGTAAGATTCCATGCTCTTCCAGAAGGTATAGAATTCGATGTCCTTGTTGTAAGCAGCGGCGTAAATTGCTGCAGCTTCGGCATCGGCAGCACCTTTTATTTCCTCAGATTTACGGTATGCTTCTGAAGTAATTTTTCGCTTGTCGTTTTCGAGGCGACCAAGCCATTCTGCTTTTTTACCTTCACCAAGTGAACGGTAAGCTTGAGCAACCTGGTTACGATCCTTAATCATTGAGTTGTAAACAGATTCATTGAGTTCTGCCGAGTATTTTACCTGACGTGGAACGATATCCAGAAGCTCAATACCCCAGCCCTGAACCTCCTGCTGAGCCTTTGCTGTCATCTGGCGGCAAAGCTCGCTTCGGCCCTTTGTTACAACTTCATTTACAGTGTCTGCATTTACAAGTTTGTCAATTTCTTTTGTTTCTTCATCTTTTTCTGTTTCAGTATTCTTGCGTTCATTGATGATGTTTGAAGAACGTACGATTTCACTCATTCTGTTCTGAGTGATGATTGTACGGCACGAAGAATCTACGATATCAGAAATCTTGTTGTAAGCATTATTAAGAGTCTGGAAGTTCTGATAGAATGCAACCGGGTCTGTAATGCGCCATCTTGATGTAGTATCTATTATTATATACTGATTTTCTTTGGTAGTGATGCTCTGTGGGTCACCATCCAGAGAAAGAATCAGTTTTGGATATTCAATTACCTGATCGAGGAAAGGAATCTTGATGTAAAGACCTGCTGTCTGGTGAGAATCAACAATCTTACTGAAGCGGGTAATTACAACCTGTTTACCTTCGTTTACAATATAGAAAGGTCCTGTCATTACAAAGAGGATAAAGATAATCACAAGGGCTATAAGCCAGCCGATAAATTTTTTCATTGCTCTAGTCATTTTTCTGTCTCCCTTTAGTCTTTTATATCTTTAAGATTTTTTACAGGAACAAGATTTTCAAGCTCGCTGTCTATCAGCTCCGGCTTTGTTTCGCTGCCGAAAATCTCTGCCATAGTCTCGAGGTAAATTCGCTCTTTTGTTGCCTTTGGTGAACGCTTGTATTCTTCGTAAACGGCATTGAAGCGGGCAACATCACCCTTTGCCATGTTTACACGCTCTGCAGCATAACCTTCTGCAACCTGAATCTGGCGGTCTGCTTCACCCTGAGCCTTAGGGATTTCTTTGTTATACTCTTCCTTACCTTCGTTGATAAGGCGTTTCATATCCTGACTGGCCTTGTTTACATCTTCAAAAGCGGCCTGAACTTCAACCGGAGGAACTACATTCTGGAACTGAACTGTTGTTACGTTGATTCCAAGTCCAAGGGCTTTAAAGTTTTCGTTCATCTGCTCCTGGGCCAGGTTCTGGATTGTAGAACGGTCAGAAGAAATTACATCAAAAATTGCACGGTCGCCAACCAGGGTGTTGATTACTGAGCGTGAAATATCACGGATAGTCTGTTCTTTTTCGTAAACATTGAAGAGCCACTGTTTTGGATCTGTTATCTTGTACTGGATAACCCATTCAACATCTACGATGTTAAGGTCGCCGGTGAGCATTTCTGATTCTTCAGAAATATTATTTTTATACTCATTGTTGCGGCCAGATTTAACGGTTTTAAAACCAAACTGCTCGGCGCGGAGAGTTTTAATATCGACGTTGTAGTTTTTGTCGATTCCGAACGGAAGTTTTACGTGAAGGCCAGAGCCTACGGTTTGCTTATATTTTCCGAATCTGGTGATTACCGCATTTTCTGTTTCATCAACTACATAAACACTTGAAAATCCTGCAGCTACTGCAAGTGCAAGAACAATCAACCAGAAAAGCATTGCTGGACCTATGCTTTTACGCACGCGTTTTGCTTTTTTTACTTCTTCGTCAGCCATTTTTCGAAGCCTCCTTTCGTCATTCCGAACTTGATTCGGAATCTATTTAAAAGATATAGACTTATGGAAAAAAAAACAACAAAAAAAACGGATATAGGTTATAATATTTTATATGAAAGAAAAGAAATCTAAAAAGGCAAAAAAAAGCGGTGGTTCCCGGCTTGTTACAAAAGTCATTCTGCGCGTTGTTACCATTGTGGTAATTGCTATAATTCTTGCGGTTACAGCCTGGATTGGCTTAAAAAAGTTTACGACTGTTAAATATGAAAGTAAACTTGCACTTGTAGATAAACAGCTTTCGTATTGTCAGGAGCTGGTAACTGCAAAATACCGTTACAGCGATATTATTACCCTAAAGAAGGCTGCCGGCTGGGCTAAGAGCTACAGTATTATAAAATATAAGGGAGTGGTACGGGCTGGCATAACAGATGTATCTGATGTTTCTTACAGCATATCGCTCGACGGAAAAACTATAACGCTTGAAGTACCTCCTGCAGAGGTTCTGGGGAACGAGATTGTGAGCCAGAGCGTTTTTGATGAAAAGCAGAGTATTTTTGTTCCGATTTCTACTCAGGATATTTTTGATGAGATTGACAAGGCAAAGGTCGAAGCCCTGGAAGATATGATTGCAGAGGGTGTTTTGGACGAGGCGAGAGAATATGCAGCAAGAATAATAACTCAATTTATGCTGGCTTTAGGCTTTGAAGAAGTAATAATCCGATAGTGTACTGGCCCCCTGAACTTGTTTCAGGGTCTTACTTAATAGATGCTGAAACATAGGGAGCGGCACTGCGTAGCATTTTTAGCGAGTCTCCGAGCAGTTGTGCTGAAAAGGTTCAGCATGACAAATTACGAATTTTTTTACTTGAATTTACACTGGATATTTTGTTAAACTTAACTTTATGTCTACTATCAGAAAAATCACAAAGGGGCTTAGTAAAAAGTATATTGTGAATACTATTCTCTCGCCGCTGGTTATGATTGGCGAGGTTGTGATGGAAGTAATTATTCCTTTTATTATGGCCAAAATTATTGATGTGGGAATTGTGGGTAAAGACCTGCCTTTTGTTGCCCGCTATGGCGGACTTATGATTGGTCTTGCCCTTGTTTCTTTAACCTGCGGAGTTCTTGGAACCCGCTTTTCTACGGTTGCGGCACAGGGCTTTGCCTATACTCTGCGTAACCGCCTGTATCAGAAGATTCAAAGCTTTTCTTTTGCAAACATCGACCACTTTAGCACAGCGTCGCTTGTAACCCGTCTTACTGCAGATGTTAATATGGCCCAGAACGTTTACCGCATGCTCATTCACATGTGTGTACGTTCGCCTTTCATGCTGATTGCCGGAACTATTATGGCCTTTAGAATGGACTCTCAGCTGACAATTCTCTTTTTGATTGCCGTACCGGTAATTGTAATTTCAATCCTGATTATCTCGAACCTGGCTCATCCTCGATTTGTAAAGATGATGAAGACTGTGGACGGCATGAACGCCGCAATTCAGGAAAATCTTATTGGAATCCGTATTGTTAAGGCATATGTCCGTGGCGAATTTGAGGAAAAGAAATTCCGTCAGGCTGCCGACGATGTTCGCCGTGCCCAGGTGCATGCCGAAAAGCTCATCATCTTTATGATGCCGATTATGCAGCTGGTTATGTATGTTACTATGATTGCCGTTACGTGGTTTGGCGGCCGCCTTGTTGTGGGGGGTCACATGCTCAGCGGCGAGCTTATCAGCTTCTTTACTTATGTAACTCAGGTGCTTTCTTCTATTATGTACCTGGGAATGGTATTTGTTTCGCTTGTTATGGTGCAGGCTTCAAATCAGCGTATTGTCGAGGTTCTGGATGAAGTGCCGGATATTGAAAATCCTCAGTCGCCTGTTATGGAAGTTCGCGACGGTTCTGTTGAATTTGATAACGTTGATTTCAGCTATCATAAAAAGGCCGATAACTGCATTCTCAAGGATATCAATTTAAAGATTAAGAGCGGTCAGGTTGTGGGCGTAATCGGTTCTACCGGTTCTTCTAAAACTTCTCTGGTTGCACTTTTACCTCGTCTTTATGATGTTCTTGCCGGTTCGGTTAAGATTGGCGGAGTTGATGTTCGCGATTACGACATAACTGTTTTGCGCGACAGCGTTGCCATGGTGCTTCAGAAAAATGTTTTGTTCAGCGGAACGATTCGCGACAATCTTCGCTGGGGTAACGAGAATGCCACAGATGAGCAGATTATTGCGGCCTGTAAAGCGGCCGATGCCGACAGCTTTATTTCTTCCTTCCCGGAAGGCTACGACACTATGCTGGGGCAGGGTGGTGTAAACGTTTCCGGTGGTCAGAAGCAGCGCCTTTGTATTGCCCGTGCCCTTTTGAAGAATCCTAAGATTTTGATTCTGGATGATTCTACGTCGGCGGTTGATACTGCTACTGAGGGGCGAATACGAGGGGCTTTAAAAGAGCTTGCGCCCGAAACTACAAAAATCATTATTGCCCAGCGTATTTCTTCTGTAAAAGAAGCGGATATGATTGTTGTTATGGACGAGGGCAGTGTAAGTGCGGTCGGAACTCACGATGAGCTTCTGGAAAGCAGTAAGATTTACCGTGAGGTTTACGAGTCGCAGCAGCAGGGTAGCGGTGATGCTGACCTTGCAGGCGACGGAAGTGAAGGAGGTGAAGACTAATGCCACCTATGAAACAGAAGGGCTTTGGAAAGCCTAAAGATGTTAAAAAGACAATTGGCCGCATTTTTCAATATATGGGAAAATTCAAGGCTTTATGGCTTGTTGTATTTCTGTGTGTAATCATAAGCTCGGGTGCTTCTGTAATCGGAACTTATCTGATTAAGCCTGCGCTGAACAATTATATCATTCCAATGATTGGTCACGAGAATCCGGATTTTAGCGGCTTTGCACGGCTGCTGCTTGGCGTTCTTGCCTTGTGTGGAATGGGTGTTCTTGCTTCCTGGTGTAACTCCCGCCTCATGATTTATATTTCAACGAACCTGCTTTACAACGTTCGCTGCGACCTCTTTAGCCGGCTGGGAAAGCTTCCTGTCAAATATTATGATGCTCATACTCACGGCGAACTTATGTCCCGCTTTACCAACGATACGGATGCCCTTCGTGAAATGATGAGTCAGACTATCCCTCAGCTCTTTTCTTCCATAATCACTGTAACTTCGGTTTTCGTGATGATGATTTCGCTGAGTCCGCTTTTGACTCTTGTAATGATTGTTACCATGTTCCTGATTACTCTTTCGATGGCGGCTGTAGGAAAGCGTTCCGCTAAGGTCTTCCGTGAAAATCAGAAATGTGTTGGTGAATTGAACGGCTTTATTGAAGAGATGATTGAAGGTCAGAAGGTAATCAAAGTATTTAATCACGAGCCTAATGCAATTGCTGATTTCGACAGACTCAACGGGAACCTTCGCGAGGCCGGAACTGCCGCTATGACTTATGGTGGTATTATGGGCCCTATGATGAATAACTTCAGCCATATGCAGTATGCCGTGGTTGCAATTCTTGCGGCTGCCCTTATGATTATGGGCGAAAGCGGTCTTATGACCTTTAACTTCTTTACCGGCGTTATGAACCTTGGAACCATTGCGGCTTTCCTTCAGTATACCCGTTCCTTCAGTCAGCCTATTTCTACGATGTCTATGCAGGCTAACAGCGTTTTAAATGCTCTTGCCGGCGCCGAACGTATTTTTGCCGTAATTGACGAAGAAGAAGAAATAGATCAGGGGGGCTTTACTCTGGTTAATGCTTATGAAGCTAAGGTTGAAGATGATGACAAAGCAGAAAACCGCCGCCTTGTTCAGTCTTATGCTTCAACAGGTGAGTGGGCATGGAAAAATCCGGCAGATAATTCACTGCGTAAGCTTGAGGGAGAAGTCGTTTTTGATCACGTAACCTTTGGTTATAAACCTGAAAAAACAGTTCTTCATGATATTTGTATTCACGCAAAACCTGGTCAGAAGATTGCCCTTGTTGGTTCTACTGGCAGCGGAAAGACAACTACAATCAATCTGCTTTCACGTTTTTATGATGTTCCGGATGGCTGCGGTATGATTACTTACGACGGAATTCCTCTGAATGAAATTTCTAAGGGCTCGCTTCGTAAGTCGCTTGGCATGGTTCAGCAGACAACTCATTTGTTTACAGGCTCTATTAAAGATAATATTCGCTACGGAAATCTTGAGGCTTCGGATTCACAGATTTACGAGGCTGCAAAGCTTGCCAATGCCGATCACTTTATCCGCCATCTTGAAAACGGTTATGACACTGTAATTACAGGTGATGGTGCAAGCCTGAGTCAGGGACAGCGTCAGCTCTTAGCCATTGCGCGTGCAGCAGTTGCTGACCCACCGGTACTGGTTCTTGATGAAGCAACTTCTTCTATTGATACCCGTACTGAAAAGCTCATAGAAGAGGGAATGGATTCACTTATGAAGGGGCGTACAACTTTTGTAATTGCACACCGTCTTTCTACAGTACGTAATGCCGATGAAATTATTGTTCTGGAGCATGGAAACATAATAGAGCGCGGAACCCACGACGAGCTTATTGCCGCTAAGGGGCGCTACTACTTCCTGTATACCGGAAATAAAATTACTCTTGATGAGTAAAAATGAAAAAGGTTCTGAACTCGAGTCAGAACCTTTTTTTTTGTTAAACTTCTACATGAACCATTGTGGCAACGTTCTGTGTCTGTACGTTTGCATAAACGCTTCTGTTTGCCTTATATGGATTTTTGAAGCCTGCAATCTGTGCACGAAGCTGTTCAATATGAACTTTAAGCAAATCGCGGTTGATTGCATTCTGTTTAAGAACTTTATCCTGCAAGTCAGAAAGTTCATTTTGAATCTTTTGAATAGAAGCATCGTTTCCAGCATTTGCCTTATACATTTTAGACATAGGAACAATTACTTTCTGAAGGTTTGCAATATTTTTTACAACCTGCTGTTCAAGTTCTGTATGGGCAAGGAGGCTTTCCGGATTTTCAGAAGTAATAGAATCCTGCTGTTTTTCGAGAACAGTAAGATATTCTCGGAATTTTCCCCTCTGTTCTTCAAGTAGGCTTTTAAAACGTCGCAAAATTGCAACTCTTTCGTTTAATTCTTCCTGTGTTATTTCTGCCATATCCTTTTTCTCCCTGTTTCAGATATCAGCCAACAATGTTAAGTGCGTTTGCAACTTTTGCAGCTGGTGCATTTGCTGTACTGTTAGCGATTATTCTCCAGGATTCTGTAAGTTCATCGGTCATTTTAAGAACGAATTCAATTTTCTGTTTATTATGGCTGATTGTTGCATCCATCAATTCTTCATTGAAAAATACATACAAAGACATAAGATTGCGTGCAATATCTCCGCCTTTTTCCATATCAAGCGATACCTGAAGTTCGGTTATAATAGCCTGAGCCTTCTGCAGATGAATTCCAAACTGCTCGATGTCTCCGGCCTTTAATTTATCATTTTCATCAAATAAACTGAGAGCTGATTTAAGATGTTTTACAGCTCCTTCGTAAAGTAAAACGACAAGACGTCCCTGACTTGCAGTATTTACATTAGTTTTCTGATATGCAGCGTAAGCGTTCTGGTAACCCATGGGCTTTCCTCCTTGAATTTTATAGGCTAAGTTGTCATTTCTAACAAAAAACTGTCATCCCGAACTTGTTTCGGAATCCATTCGTATAGATGCTGAAACAGTTCAGCATGACAGACTATATTAGCAGATGAGTATAGTCCTATTCTTCTCTGATTTTCGGATTTTAGAAATTTTACTTTAGGATTTTTTTTCGAAAATATTCTTTTTTTCGTTTTCTATTATAAGTACGATTATACTAGAAAAAAAACTATATCTTTACTATATTATAAAAAGGGAGCATTAAAATATTATATTCTAGTTGCCCTTATTGAACAACTCAGGAAAAACATATGGCAGAAGATCAGAACGAAGAGAAAAAAACACAGGATGATGAGAACGATCCATATAAGTTCTTTAAGATTGCAGGTCCTGGAAACGACGATAATAAAGATAAGAAAAATAAGAACAATGGAAAAAAGAAAATACCTTTCTGGCCGGTTCTTTTAATTACGCTTTTTGCAGTTGCAATGGCAGAATTTTTCCTTTTCCCTAAATCAGATGATTTAATCGATTATTCTGATTTTAAGACAAAAATCGAAACTGGTGAAATAAAATCTGTTGTAATCAGTGAAAGTTACTTCATCGGTTATGGGGCTATTATAGAAACTGATATCAGCGGTGGAAAGGGACTCAAGCTTTTTAATGTTCCTTCTGCAAAATCAGTTGCACAGTATAAAACTTCTGCAGTTCTTACACAAAGCTTCCTTGATTTCCTTGAAGAAAATAATTGCCATTATAAATTTGCTGCAAAACAGAATAACTGGTTTCTTCAGTTGATTTTGAATCTGATTGTTCCTTTTGGTTTGATTTTCCTTATGTATTTCTTCCTCTTTAGAAAGATGGGGGGAGGAAACGGTGGTGGAATCGGCAGTATTTTCAGTGTGGGAAATTCTCGTGCTAAAGTTGTAGAAGAGGGTAAAATAAAAACTCGTTTTACAGATGTTGCCGGTGTAGATGAAGCAAAGGAAGAGCTTGTAGAAGTTGTTGATTTCTTGAAAACACCAAAAAAATATACAGATATTGGTGGAAAGATTCCAAAAGGAGTCCTTCTTGTAGGAGATCCTGGAACCGGTAAGACTCTGCTTGCCCGTGCCGTTGCCGGAGAAGCAGGAGTTCCATTCTTCAGTATTTCTGGTTCAGACTTTGTTGAAATGTTTGTTGGTGTAGGTGCTTCGCGCGTTCGCGACCTCTTTAAGCAGGCTCGCGAAAAAGCCCCTTGTATCATTTTTATTGATGAAATTGATGCGCTTGCAAAGAGCCGTGCTAACGGTTTTTCAAGCAACGACGAGCGCGAGCAGACTTTGAATCAGCTGCTTGTTGAGATGGATGGTTTTGATAACGAAAAAGGTCTGATTGTTCTTGCTGCTACAAACCGTGTTGATGTTCTTGACCCTGCAATTTTGCGTCCTGGTCGTTTTGACCGTCAGGTTCCGGTAGAAAAACCGGATGTAAAAGGACGAGAAGAAATTCTTCGTATACATGCAAAGAATGTTAAGCTTGATAAAGATGTTGATTTTGAATCAATTGCTCACGGAACTACAGGTTTTGCCGGTGCCGACCTCGCAAACGTAGTAAATGAAGCTGCTCTTCTTGCTGTCCGCAATGGCCGCAAGAAAGTAACAATGGAAGATTTCAACGATGCTATTGATAAGGTAAGTATTGGTCTTAAAAAGAAAAGCCGAAAGGATAATAAAAAGCAGATGCGCCTTGTTTCTGTTCATGAAACAGGACATGCTCTTGTTGCGGCTTTTAATCCGGATCATGAGCCTGTAAATAAAATTACAGTAGTACCTCGCAGTCATGGTGTTGGCGGCTTTACTCAGTACCGCGAAGAAGGCGAAGAAAAGTTTATTCAAACCCGTAAAGATATGATAGACGAAGTAGACAGTCTTCTTGGAGGCCGGGCTGCAGAAGAGGTAATTCTCGGTGACATATCTACAGGTGCTTCGAATGATATTGCACGTGCAACCGATATTGTTAAGCGCATGATTACAGACTTTGGTATGTCTGATAAGTTCAAGAATATGACGCTGGGTAAAGGTGTACTCGGATCTCGTGGCGGAGACGCAAATCTTATCCGAGAATTCAGTGAAGAATCTCAGAACTATATTGATGAAGAGATTGCCCGCATTTTGGATGAACGCTATAAATACGTAGTAAAGCTTTTGAGCCAGCATAAAGAGCTTCTCGATTACATTGCAAACCGCCTTGTAGAAATAGAAACTATGGATGGAAAAGAGTTCTATGAAATTGTAAAAGGTGAAGAGCACTGTAAAGAAATCACAGAAAGGGCAGAAAAATCAGAAAAATCAGAAAAATCAGAAAAATCAGAAAAATCAGAAAAATCTGAAAACAAACCTCGTAAAACTCGTGCGAAAAAAACTGAAAAATAAAAACAATCTGAAGTGCGGAGCCGAAATGGGGTGTGGACTGCCTCTTGAGCTTTTTGGCGCTTAGCCATAAAAAGAATCCGAGGATTTTCGCGTGCGAAAACCGCAGGATTCTTACACAAAAAAGGGAAAGCGAGCATGTCCATACCACATTTCGGCGGGAGCACTTAAGATTGTTTTTATGAGTCGGATTTTTATATAAATAGACACTATTCTGTTTTCACGTTATAATATTCAGATATGAAAAAGCATTTTTTTATTTTCTGCGCTTTCTTTATTTCTTCAGTTGCATTTGCGCAGAACATCACAACCGCCAGTGCCTATTTTAAGACTATTTCTGAATACTACGGCACAATAAAAGATTACGAAGTTGATTTCGAAATTAAGATTGATAAAACAGAATCAGCAGGAAAGCTTTCTTTTAAGGCTCCTAATCTTTTAAGAATGGATTATACAAATCCTCCTGAGCAGGTAATTTGTTTTAATGGCGATGTTCTTACAATCTATATAAAAGAACCTGCAGAAGCAGTTCTTCAGCAGCAGGTTTCTCCAGATGGTACAAATAATTCTGCAACCCTTGCTACTCCTCAGGGACTTTCTCTCATGTCACGTTATTATACTGTGTCTTATGAAACTGGCCAGACTGCAGAACCCCTCGAAGAAGGTTCTACAGAAATGGTTGTAAAATTGATTTTAACAAGAAAAAGTGCATCTGAAGCTTTCAGATATATTAAAATTGCTGTAAATTCAGATACAAAGCTTATCCGCCGTATTGAAGCTGTTACTCCAAAAGGAGAAAACTTTGTTTTCAATTTTTACGATTATGTGTTAAATCAGAATTTGTCTGAGCAGCGTTTTGTTTATGATGCACCTTCTTCGGCAAATAATTATAACAACTTCCTGTTTTCGGAGTAGAGTAATATGGAAAGTTATGGAGAACTTTTAAAAACAACCCGCGAATCAAAACAGATTGATCTTGACCGTGCAAGCCGGGAAATCTCAATAGAAAAAAGATATCTTGAAGGTCTTGAGGCAGAAGATAATGGAGTTTTTCCTGGTGATGCCTACATGGTCGGCTTTCTTAAAAACTATGCAGATTATCTTGAAATTGATTCGGAGTTTATTCTTAAGCTTTACCGAAATAAACAGATTCAGGAGTCTCCGCTTCCACAGGGCTTGTATGAGCCTCAAAAACCGCGTTTCTTTCTGCCTGCAATTATAATTCCTTCTGCACTTCTTGTTGCAGTTGTTATTGTTGTACTTTCACTGCTTATCGTTAAAAAGAAGAATAAGACAGAAGACGGAGTTGTTGTTTCAAGCGGAATGAAAAGCCGTCAGTATGAACTTACAGATAAAAAATTTACTCAGCGTGTTTATAAAGGTGATCAGCTTTTTATTCCTACAGAGAACGATGGCAAAATCATTCTTACTGTACGTGATACTCTTTCTGCATTTGGTATAGATACTCCATCTGGTGTTTATTATATTGAGCTTGCAGAAGAATCTGAACTTGATATAAATGGCGACAATGCTTCTGATATGATTGTCTATGTTTCAGATATTTCTTCGACAGATGAAAATCGTGGTGCAGAGGTAAGCATACTTCTTCGTCACGGTGTTGCCGTTGAGTCTGCTACTGTGGTTGCTGCTGAAGAGATTCCTTTTGCATCTGAAGTTAAATCTTCACATCCATATAAAGTTATTCATGAAGATAACAGAGCTTATCCGTTTACTATCAATGCAAGTTTCCGTGGTCCATGTCTTTTCCGAGACCGTGTTGATAATTCTCAGTCTGTTGAATCTTATTTTGCACGCGGTGACCTCTTTACTGCAACTCCACGTAACGGAATTCGTTTGTGGATGTCTAACTTTAATACGGTAAAGATTTCTATCATTGCAGATTCAAAGAACTATGATCTTGATATTGGTTCAGCCGGTCAAATCTTTGTTGAAGACATCAAGTGGATTAAAGATACCGACGGAAAGTATAAACTTGTTGTAATCGAACTTGACTAAAAAAGTTAGGGGATGACCAATAAGTTTACTTCCTAGTGTCATTCCGAACTTGTTTCGGAATCTATAGGCCTAGATATAGTGTAGATGCTGAAACATAGGGAGCGACACTGCATAGCAGTGTAAAAACAGTCCAGTGGACTGTTTTTAGCGAGTCTCCGAGCAGCTATGCTGCGAAGGTTCAGCATGACGATACTTTTTGGTCACCCCCTTTTTTTATAGATGCTGAAAGAGTTCAGCATGACGTTATTCTTAAGGACTAATATGAAATTTTTTATTGACCAGCACGGTTGCGCCAAAAACCAGACAGATGGAGAACTCATTACTGGTTTTCTTATTGAGCGCGGCTATGAGTTTACACTTAATGCAGATGAAGCTGATTTTATTCTCGTTAATTCCTGCGGTTTTATTCAGTCAGCAAAAAAAGAATCAATTGATGCAGTTTGCAATATAAAAAAAGCTTATCCAAAAGCAAAACTTGTACTTACAGGTTGTCTTGCGGAACGCTATGCAGATAATCTTATTGAAGCTATGCCAGAACTGGATGGTGTTTTTGGAAACGGAGATCTTTCAAAAATTGCAGATTTTATGGATGACGTTTCAAAAAAGAAACGTAGTGCAGAAACTTTCCCGCAAAAAGGTGTTTGTGGGGGCGCAAGACCGGTTATTTTTAATTTTCCTGGCTCTGCCTTTGTAAAAATTACAGAAGGCTGTTCAAATCATTGTTCATTCTGTGCAATTCCTTTGATTCGCGGCGAGCTTAGAAGCCGTTCTGAAAAAGAAATTCTTAAGGAAATAAAAAATCTAGTAAAAGATGGTGTTTATGAAATCAATCTGATAGGACAGGATCTTGCAGCTTATGGTACAGATACGGGTACTTCGCTTGCAGATTTACTGAAAAATATTACAGCAATACCTGGAGATTTTATTGTCCGTCCTCTTTATATTCATCCGGATCATTTTACTGATGATATTATTGAAGCAATTAAGGCTGGTCAGGGCCGGCTTTTACCATATTTTGATATTCCATTTCAGAGTGGTGATGACAATATCATTCTTGCAATGAACCGCACCGGCTCACAAAAACAATACACAGCCCTAGTAAAAAAAATCCGCCGGGAGCTTCCGGGTGCTGTGCTTAGAACTACTTTTCTTACCGGTTTTCCTGGCGAAACAGATGAAGCTGCAGAAAATACAGCGGCTTTTTTACAGCAGATTCACCCTGACTGGTCCGGCTGCTTTCCATATAGCCGAGAGGAAGATACTCCTGCCTACAGCATGAAGGGCCGTGTACCTGCTAAAACAGCAAAAGCCCGTGCAGCTCACCTGGAAGAACTGCAGGCTGCAATCACGGCAGAACATCTGGAAGGTTATGTTGGAAAAGAACTGAATATTCTTGTAGAGGAAATTATTTCTTCTGATAATGACGAAGGCCTTGCAATTGGACGTGCCTGGTTCCAGGCTCCAGAAGTAGACGGTTCTGTAGTAATACGTTACGAACTTGATGATCAGATGGCTGTAAAATCAGTTGTTCCTGGCGGTGTTGTTACTGTGAAAGTGCTTGCAAGTACCGGAGTAGATTTAGATGCCCGTTTTATCAAAAATTATAGAAAAAAGAGTGAAAAAAACGAGCGAAAATTCATTTTTTAGTGTATAATATGGTTATAATCGAAGAGCTGTTAAAAAAATGCGCCGAAAGGGGCGTTACAGGTTCAACGAAAGAAAACCACAGAAGCAAGCCGTGCTTGCCGATTGACTATAGAAACTTATGAAAACTATTGCAGTTTTAATTCCGACATTTACAATAGAATACAGTTTAGATGTTTTAAGCGGTATTTCTGATTATTTTAAGGATAAAGATGTTAGAGTCGTTATCATACAGACAAGAATTCCTGGTGTAAATCAGGGGGCCTTTGATTATCAGTATTGTACTGGTTTTGAATATGCAAAATCTAAGGAAATTGACGCAATAATCTGTGTGAGTGGTATTTATGCTTCCCAGATGGAAGAAGATACACTTCGTGAAATCTTGAAAAACTATGAACCTCGTCCTGTAATTTCAATTGCAATGGAGCCTCGTGTAAAAAACGGTTATGTAATTCAGGCTGATTGTCGTAAAAGTTTTATGGATATTGTAAATCATCTTAAAAAGGTCCATGATTGTAAAAAAATAGCTTTCTTTTCTGCTAATCAAACGCGGTCTAAAGAGGCACTGGAACGTTATGATGCTTTTACGGCAGCACTTGATTCATGCAAACTTCCATTTTATCCAGAACTTGTTTTTGATGGTTGTTTTACAGATTTCAAGGCCTATGATGAAATTATTGCCCGCTATAAATCAAAAAAAGAAATTCCTTTCGATGCCATTGTTTGTGCAAATGATATGATGGCTTATGGCTGTATCAGGGCTTTTGATGAAATTGGAGTTCGTGTTCCTGAGGATGTTAAAGTAATTGGTTTTGATGATGCCATAGTTGCAAGTATGATATCGCCAAAACTTTCGACAATTAATCAGGATATTTATAGTCAGGGCTGTGAGGCGGCAGAGATTGCATACCGTGTATTAAATGGTGAAAAAATGAAGAAAGAACTTTTGAAACCTCTTGTTCCAAAGTTCCGTCAGTCATGCGGCTGTATCAGTATGGATCATTCTCTTCCGGCTTATAAGAATACAGATGGAGAACTCTGCTCAGATTTGAATGAAAAGAATGACGACGTTAATCAGTTTATAAGTGCTCTTAATGTAAAAAATACTATAGTGACACTTCTCGATACAATCCGTGGTTTTAATACACTTAAACAGATGTTCTTTAGCCTTAAGTATATTGCAGCCCAGTGTTCGATTAACGGTATGGCAGTGCACTTTTTTAAGGATGTACAGATTATTGATTCTGAGAAGGAATTTGTATTGCCGAATGAAGTGGAACTTCATATGTTCTACTCTGAAATAAAGAACAGTGAAATTTTCAGACCAGGTCTTACGGTTGATCCTCATGAAAAAATATTTATAGCTCGTTCAATGGAAAATGTCAGTGGAGTTTTCCTTTTGAATCCTATTTACATGGGAGAAACAAACTACGGTTACATGCTTTGCCAGATAAAAGAAAATAAATTTGCTGATTATAATGTATATCTAAAAATTATCGTAAATGCAGTTGCTCAGGCTTATGAGTATACAAGTAAGATTCAGGAAGGTCGTAATCTTGAAAGAGAAAATACTACTCTTGCCCTTCAGTCTCGTATGGATGAGCTTACCGGTATTTTGAACCGTCGCGGCTTTTTTGAACAGGGCCAGGCTGCGCTTGACCTTTTGCAGGAAACCGATACTTCTGGTGTAATCTTTTTTGCTGATATGGATGGTCTCAAAAAAATCAATGATACCTATGGACACGATATGGGGGATAAGGCAATTATGCTGCAGGCCCGCGTACTCAAAGATATTTTCCGTTCATCTGATGTTGTTGGGCGTCTTAGCGGTGATGAGTTTGGAATTGTTGCTCTCGGTATGAAAATGAGTTATGTTGAGAATACTAAGCTTAAAATAGATATGCTTTGTAAAAAGGTTTCTATAGAAAATCAGCTTCCTTTTACACTTTCTATAAGCCTTGGTGCTGTAGACCTTCAGAAATCCAGCGTATTAAAGCAGCTGCTTACTGAGGCAGACAAAGAACTCTATAAAGAAAAAAAGAAGAAACATGCCAGAAAATAATTACCTTGACTCGTTGAATGAAGAACAGAGAGCCGCCGTTGTACACGAGGGTTCGCCGCTCCTTATCCTTGCAGGCGCCGGTTCAGGAAAAACCCGTGTAATTACGACTAAGATTGCTTATCTTATTAAAGAAAAAAATATAGATCCCTGGAGTATTCTTTCGGTAACCTTTACCAAAAAGGCAGCCAATGAAATGCGTGAGCGTGCTGTTGCAATTGAAAATCGCGCCGAAGATGCCCAGATAAAGACTTTTCACTCTTTTGGTTCCTGGTTTCTCAGAAAATTTGCCGAGCATGCCGGTCTTGAACCTTCTTTTACTGTTTATGATGATGATGATGTCGCTACTTTGATAAAAAAGGCAGAACCATCACTTTCAACAAAGGAAGTCAAAACGGCTGCCCGTCAAATTTCACTTGCAAAAGATTACTGTCTCACTCCGGAAGATGATCTTGGAATTATTGGTAGTGAATTTGATTTGAATGATATTTATTCAAAATATCAAAAGAGACTGCGAGCTACGGGTAATGCAGATTTTGGTGATTTGATTATGCTTCCGGTTCAGATTCTCGAACGTTACAGTGAAATTTCAGATTATATTCATAATCGTTTCCGTGTAATAATGGTTGATGAGTATCAGGATTCGAATATTGCTCAGTACAGACTTTTACAGAGTCTTTCTGGTGTAAAGCAGGGTAGCGATACTTATGTCTGTGTAGTTGGTGATGATGACCAGTCGATTTATAAATTCCGTGGTGCCGAGGTAGAAAATATTTTAACCTTCCCGGAAAAATTCCCGGGAACAGAGATTATCAAGCTGGAAAGAAATTACCGTTCAACATCAAATATTCTTAATGCGGCAGGACTTGTCGTAAAAAAGAATCATCACGGCAGCCTTGAAAAAACTCTGGTTGCAGACCGTGGGGAAGGCGGAAAGCCGGTTCTTGCATTTCTTCCGGATCAGAATGCCGAAGCAACTTTTACAGCAGATCTGGTAATGAAGTCTCTTGCAGGTGGTGCTAAATACTCCGACTGGGCAATTCTTTATCGTACAAATGCCCAGTCTCTTGGTTTTGAAAAAGAATTTCTTCACAGAAAAATTCCTTATGTTGTAGTTGGTTCGCTTAAATTCTACGAACGTGAAGAAATTAAAGATACAATCGCCTACATTTCCTTTTTTGCCAATCACAAAGACGAAATCTCTTTCCGCCGCATAATCAACAAACCAACGCGCGGAATAGGCGACAAAACCCAGGACAAGCTCATGGAGAGCTCTGTAACTCTTAATCCGGACGGTGCGCCAGTTTACAGCGATCTCCTTGAAAATTTACAGACACAGCTTCAGGCAGGTTCGCTCTCTAAAAAAGCGGCGGAAGGTGCTGCAGCTTTCATAAAACTTTTTGAGACTCTCTCCGGCTCTTTCGATGAAAATAAATCACTTTCCGACTTTATGGAAAGGGTTATCCGTGATTCAAGTCTGGATGAATTTCACAGAGCAGGTGACGAAATAGAAGGAACTACAAGAGTGCAGAACCTTCAGGAACTTGTGAATACGGCGGTTCCTTACAAGTGTACAATGGAAGGTTTGCTCCAATTCCTTGATGCGATAAATCTGGACCGTACTCTTGATGCTGAAAATCAAGCAGTTGGAGACGAAGCCGTAACACTTATTACCCTTCATAACACAAAGGGACTTGAATACAATAAAGTTGTAATTACCGGACTTGAAGAAGGCGTGTTCCCTAGAATGGAAAAACAGGGAGCTGAGCTTGAGGAAGAACGACGTCTTTTTTATGTTGGTATTACCCGTGCCCGCGACGAGCTTTATGTTACTTCAACGGCAAAACGCTGCCTTTATGGTCGCTGGGATTTTATGCGCCCAAGTCCTTTTATAAAAGAAGCAGCAGAAGCTTTTACGATAATAGGGCAGGCTCCTTTTGGTTTCTCCGTAAAAAAATCTTCACCTTACGGTCAATTTGGCCGCGACGCATCGGCTTTTTCTTCGGGCTCTGGCAACTATGATGATTCAGACGGCCTTTCAGCAAAGTGGAAAAAAGGAACTCATGTTTACCATGATGATTATGGTGATGGCGCAATTGTTGCTGCTTACAATAATTCTGGTGAATTTGTAATTGAAGTGCAGTTTGCTGGTGGTGGAAAAAAGAAATTTCTGCCTAAATATCAGGGAAAATCGTTAGAAATAATAAAAGATTAGAGTTCTGAAGCGTCATTCCGAACTTGTTTCGGGCGGCACCCTCATGTAGACTCAGAAGAAGCTTATAAAAATGTTATTGATGAACTTGTAGACCGCCAGCAATGTAAAAAAAAGTGGAAATCTGTACTCAGCTACGGACCTGCTTTGGAAGACCTTCGTGATATTTATAAGACTGTTGGCCTTTTTGATTATGATGCTCTTATCTGTATGAATGATGAAATGGCCTTTGCTGCCCTGTATTTCTGTAAAGAAGTAGGCCTGAATATTCCTTCTGACATTGTTGTTCTGGGCTTTGATAATCTGTCCGGGACTTAATAAAGATTCACTGCGCCGTATACGCAATCAGATTAATGAAGACTGTAAAATCTGGTCTGGTGGAAACGAAGCAGATTTTTTTTAGTTCCAGTCGCGCTGAATGTAGGTTGCGCGTGGGCGGGCAATAATGCGCACGCGGCGGTTCTGGGCGCGGCCGGCTTCTGTATCATTATCTGCAACAGGCATGGTTCCACCAAATCCTTTATACGAGAATATCTTTGAATCAATTCCTTCGTTAATAAGTGCAGACATTACGGTTCTGGTTCTTTCTATAGAAAGATTGAGCTGACCAACCGGTTTTCCGACATCGGCAGTATGGCCTTCAATTAAAATAGAATAGCCTTCATCTTTTAGAATTTCTTTCAGGCGTTGAGCTATGAGTTCAATGCGGCCTTTTTCGTCAGGAAGAAGTTCTGGAGAATCAGGATAGAAGCGGAGATTTACATCAAACATAAGGCCAGTTGCTGTGTCTGAGACAGTAACTCCCGGAATCTTATTTTCATAGAAATACTGCTTTACAGAATTGTACTTAACATAGTAAGAAGGAGTTTTTTCAGGAACAGAAATATCATAAATCAGATTCTTCTTATCCAGAAGAATTACAACTTTACCTTCCTGAAGGAGTTTTATATTTTCCGGAACTGTAAGAATTTTGAGGGCATCGCGGCGTTTAATAATAGGGTCTGTTCTGTTACGGCCGTAAACCTGAGAAGCTTTTATGTAAAGAGAATCTGAACCAACCCGGTCTTCGTAGAGAGAATTGTCGTCGGAGTAGTGGTAGGCAACCAGACCTTTTTCCATTACAACCTTAGGCGAAACGATATTCTTTTCAAAAATACTGTTCATCTGATCATCCCAAATTTGAGGGAAGAAACAGGCATATACTTCGCTTTTTACATATTCACCATGAACCGGGTATGCGCCTCTTGCATCAATGATAATTCCGGTAAAAGCGCGGGAAGGAACTGAATCAATAGGTTTTTGAGGATTATAGGCATAATTATGGCGTACTAAAAGCTTTCCAATGTCGTTGATATTTGTTGTATTTGTTGTGTTCAGATATTTGAGATCTTTAGAAAAAACATCCGGGGTTTTGTGGCCACCCATAATAAAATGATAAACCTGATCCAGAGAGAGGTCTTCATTTATAACAGCTTCAGAAAGATCATTTTCAGAATTCTCAAAAAGAGAAAGGAGAGGCGGCTGAATCAATGGAAGCATTTTTGATTTTATATAGGTAGAAGCTAACTTTTTTCCGGAAGGCATTTGAATATCTGCCTTATTTGTATCCAGAGAAATATTAGTTACAAATTGTTTTGTAATCCAGTTGATTGAACTGATAGCTTCTATTTTTGTGTCGTAATCTGTTTTAGTCTGTGCGAAAAGAGTTGAAAAAAAACTTGCAATGAGGAAAATTATAAAAAACTTTCTTTTTATAGACATGTAATGCTCCATAAAAGTTGCGTCATCCCGAACTTGTTCCGGGATCTATCTGATAGATGCTGAAACGAATTCAGCATGACAATTATTTGTTTATGATGACGGTTTATCAGTTAATAATCGGCTTATTTAGAAGGAATATAAAGAATTTTTCCAATTTTAAGGATGGCGTTTTCTTTTATGCCGTTCAGCTCACAGATGGCAGAGACAGTGGTTTTGTACTTTCTTGAGATTGACCAGAGGGAATCGCCTGCAACAACTGTGTATTTAATAGGAAATTCAACCGGAGTCATGTTTGCAAGAGCGTCTTGTGCAGACTGCTTCATGCCCAGAGGAAGCCGGATTTCACTTGCTTTAGACGGGTGGGTCATTCCCATTGTGTAAGAAGGATTAAGCCGTTTGAGGGTAGCACTGTCGAGCCTCATTTCCTGGGCCAGCTGATTTATTGAGTAGGCTTTTTTTACAGTTATGTAGTCAAAATTTCCGTTTTTTTCATTTTCAAGAAGTTCAAATTCTTCATCATGACTTGGAATGTCTATTCCATAATATTGGCTGTTTATTGCAAGGTCTGCAATAGCAATCAGTTTTGGAACATATTCTGCTGTCTGTTTTGAAAGAAACCCACCTTCTGCAAGATACCAGAAGTCTTTTACTCCACCGGCTCTTTTTATGGCACGGTTCATAGCTCCAACTCCACAGTTATAAGCACCAATAGCCAGAAGCCAGTCGTTGAAAAAATTGTAATTATCAGTGAGCTTTTTAAGTGCAGCTTCTGTAGATTTCCATGGGTCAAGTCTTTCATCTACAAAATCATTTAAGGTGAGAAAAGGCCAGACACTGTTAGCCATAAACTGCCACATACCGATTGCGCCAGAGCTGGATTTTGCATTTGTTTTATAGTTTGATTCAACTACAGGAAGGTATTCCAGCATTTCAGGCATTTTTGCGTCCTGCACGGCTTTGCGAACATAAAGGCGGTATTCCATTGCGCTTTCAAGATAGGTTCTGAGCAGAGCGCTCCATTTTGGAGAAAGATACATTTTTCGGAAGGCTTCAACCTGTGGCTTGGCAAGAGCTTCATCACTTACAAAAGAAATTGCAATATGAGAAGGTGGAGTTTCCTCTATTGTATCAAGCGGGTGTATTTCTGGAATAACTGCTGTTTTTAAGAGGTCAATAAAAGCGTCGTCAGGGGCAACTTCTTCCATTGGTTCTTCCGTAAAAGAAAGCTGCTCTGCTGTATCAGAGCTTTCGGTGCCGGTTGAGCTTGTGCTGGCGGTGGTTGAGCCTGTACTGGCGGTGGTTGAGCCTGTACTGGCGGTGGTTGAGCCTGTCGAAACCACCTCTTGGCAAAATGCTGAGGTGCAGAGAAATAAAAGAGCCTGTATAACGATTATTTTTCTCATTAGAGTTTATTTCCAAGATAGATTCCGGCCCATTCCCAGTTTCCATGAATATCCGGGTCCAGAGGAAAGTCAACCTTGCGGAAATAAAGATACCATACCGAAACATAACTGTGCCAGCCCCAGGTACGGAGGTAGGCTTCATTCGGGTTAGAGGCTTCGTCAAGACTGTCGCTGTAACGGATTCTGTTTCCTCTCATCCAGGAATACATAGAAAACTCTTCCTGAGAGTTTGCGTCATTTTCATCCTGCTTCCATGACATTGAGAAGAAGTTAACCTTAGCTTTGTAGCGGTCAAGGGCGCGCCAGTCGTAATTGCGGATAGCTTTTTTAACAGCATTTTCAAGAGCAGGCAGGCTTTCAAAGGTCCAGTCTTTAGAAGAATTATTGAAGTCTACAAGATGACGGGCGTTTTTATAGGCATCCGGTTCTCCGGCAATCTGAATAGTAGTTGCATCCGGCTGCTCAAGGAAAAGAGAGTAGGTTTTAAGGGCATTTGACCACTGGCTGTCATTCTGATATTCAAGGGCAAGACGGAGGTAAAGCTCGGTGGTATTTACGTTCTGTGGGAACTTGTTTATAAGCTCATTGAAGTATTTTATTCTGTGAGCCGGAGTTTTACTAAGCTGAATAAGGTTTTGAAGACAGATAAAATGAACAGAATTTCCTTTTACAAGCAGATCCTGGCACTGCTGCAGAATACGGTCAAAATAATATTCAGCGACAGGTTCAGCTCCGGTTGAAAGATAAGCATAGGCAGTCATCAAAAGCCAGTAAGAGTTGTACATATCATCAGGATTTTTATCAACCCAGTCTGTAAGAAAAAGAATAAGTCCATGATAATCCTGTTTATTTCGCAGGGAATCTGCAATTTGTTTTATGATAGAGTAGCGTTGTTTTTCATTTAAGGTTTGAGATTCAAGAATCTGAAGTAATTCTTCCTGATGATCCTCAAATGTGGTGTTTTTTTGTGTATTTGTATGACCGCTGCAAGCCGATAATGAAAGTATTACAATAGAAAACATATATATAGAAAGCAGTGCGGGTAAGAATTTTTTTATTTTCATATTTTTGAATTTAGCATAGTGAATTGTTATTGTAAAGATTAATTTTTGTTAGTATTATTTATAGAAGGGCAGATTATGAGTATATCAAAACTGACTAAATCCTTATATTTTATGATTGCACTGGGAATTTTCATTCTGGCAGCCTGCTTCGTGTTTGCTGTTATAAATCCCATTTCAAGAAAAATAGATATTTTAAATTTAGTAATTCTTATTTTTCAAGGGCTTTTGGGGATTGTAATTATTATTATTGGAAAAAAGATCACCCATAAGTTTTTTCATATGTTTATAGGTCTTGCCTTCTTTCTTTGTAGTTTAGTCTTAATCATGATGGTACTTGTTCTTCCTTTTACAATTAAAGAACTTTGGCCTGTTTACGGAGTAATAGCTGGCATTTCACTGTTTATTTCCGGTTTTTTAAAGTATAAATCTGTTAAATTTGGATATCTTATTCCTGCAGTTACTTTGGTAGGTATGGGAATCTGGTATCTTATGTTTTCACTGCAGCTTATGCCCTTGTCTTTCAGTATGGTTGTTTACACCCTTGGGCCAGCTTTCTTGATTATGATTGCAGTTCTGCTCGTTGCTTATTTTTTTGTACAACAAAAACATAGTGATCTTGTTTTTAAAGATGATGAGATTGGAGTTTTTTCTGATGAAGAAGCTTCTTTTAAATCAGATATGGATGAAGATTTATAGCTGGAAAGGGAATTGAAAAAAATAAAGTCTGTAAAATCTATTTTTCTCATAACTGCTTTGTCCCTCTTAATAGAGGGCTCTCTTTCTGCTGCTTCAAAAAAGAAAAAGACAAATAAAAAAAAGAACTCTGAGCCGGTTGTTGAACAGGAAGCAGAAGCTGCTGATGTTTCTGGTGCTGATTTTATAAAACTTCCTTCAGAAAAAGTGGAGCGCTCATTCTTTCAGAAAATTTCACCGGAAATTCTTTCTGGAGTGCAAAACGGTTCTCCTGAAGCTTTGAAGGCGGCTATGGCTTCTATGAGACAGAAAAAGACAGAGTATGATGATGCCGAAAAGGTTCTTGCAGTAGTTGCTGCTGAAATCATGCGGATTGTCTGGCCTTATGAAAAAATTACCTGGGATATTCCGGAAGCTCCAAATGATAATCCATATATAGGTGCCCTTGAAACTGTAAGACACGGACTTTTTGACTCAAGTACTGGAAACGTTGATTTTTTGGCAACTCTGCTTCCTGCAATTGTTATAATGAATTCTTCTTCTAATTCTTCTGTGATTGAACCTTGTGAAGATGCTCTTGTTAAGGCTCTTGCCATGCAGCCGGATTCTGTTCTTGCAAATTATCTTATGGCAGTGCTTTGTGAAAAGAAAACAGTTTTTGATGCTGCTGAACAATACTATTCTACTGCCTATAATGCATCTCCAAAAACTGAAGAAATTGGACTTGCTTATGCCAGAGTTCTGCGTATTAATGGAAAGTTAAATTCAGCGGCCGAGATTCTTGGTGGGCTTGATGTTTCATCTAATGATATTGCAGTTTTAAAACAGAATGCTTATATAGCCTTTGATTCCAGAGATTTTGATGCTGCGGAGCTTTATGTTGCAAAGGTTCTACAGCAAACTCCGAACGATCTTGAATTCCTTTTATTCCGCGCCAAAATCCTCATCGAGAAAAACGATTACATTCACGCGGTCGCGCTGCTTGATATGTATGCTCGCCAGGAAAACAATTCAATAGACTATCTTATTCTTCGTGCCCGTGTTCAGCTTGACTGGAGCAAAAATACTGCCGCCGCTACAGAAACTGTAGAAAAGGCCCTTCAATTATATCCTGATAATACAGACGCACTTATGTTTGCAGCAAGAATCGCTTCTGAAACAGATGCTCCTGTAGCCGGCAAGTATGCAGATGAACTTGCTGCAAGTGTGCTTGCAAAACGACCTGAAAGTAAAGAAGCAATGTCTTATGCTCTGGACGGACTAGTTCACCGCGAAAACTGGCAGGAAGCTTATTCAGTCAGTAAGTCTTTGATTTCGGATAGCGAAGTTTCGCCTTCAGTTGTAGAAAAATATGTACGCATTTGTCTTAAACTTGGAAAAAACAATGAAGCCTACGAGTTTGCAAGAGCAAGACATAACAGTAACCCGTCTGATGAAAATCTGATGCAGGCTTATGTTCTTGCATATAGTAGTGTAGGTAGCAGGGATGCAGTAATCAAATATATTGATTCTCAGATAAATACTTCTTCTCAAAAAATGAAAAGTTACCTCTATTATAGAAGAAGTTTTCTGCAGCTTACTGAGGAAAAGTCTCTTGCAGATCTCCGTTCAAGTCTTATTTCCAATCCTCGAAACAGCGATGCTCTTTTCCGCCTTTATGAATTATATTACGCAAAACAAGACTACCGCAAAGCTCAGTATTATCTGCGCCAGGTAGTTGCCATAAATCCTAACGATTCTTCCTTCAAGAAGTTGAATGAAGCTTTGACTAAACTTATACAATAGGGTCACACGGATTCGATTTTCCGAATCCGTGTGACAATCCTATAAAATTGTAAAATCACAAATTCTCCATTGATTACTAGATTAAATCGTGTTATAATTTTTAGACTGATTTTATAATCAGATTTTAAAAACAGGATGGAAACACATATGTCATTTATCCCATTTTTGCAGGTTGGAGGAGCAGCAAGTGCTTCCAGCTCATCATCACTTGTAGGTAGTCTTCTTCCTTTTCTGCTTATTATCGTTATTTTTTATCTCTTTTTGATTCGTCCACAGAACAAGAAGCAGAAAGAAACTCAGAAAATGCTTGATGCATTGAAGAAGGGCGACAAGGTAATCACAATCGGAGGAATCCACGGAACTGTATCTTCTGTAAAAGAAAATACTGTAATCGTAAAGGTTGATGATGACTGCAAGCTCGAATTCAACCGCACGGCAATTTCAACTGTAGAGCTTACAGAAGCTGAAAAGGCAAAGCTTGCAGAAGAAGCAAAAAACAAAAAACTTTTCAAAGGTAAAAAATCTTCGGCCCCTGTAGCAGAAGAAAAGGCTGCTGAAAAAGCTGAAGAAAACAAATAATTGGAGTTTATAAAAAAATGAACAAGAGAACTCGTTTATTGGTTCTGCTGGCTGTAATAGCTCTTTGTTTCGTTTTCCTCTGGCCGTCAATCAGCTGGTACGGAAGAACACCAAAAGAGGTACAGCAGCTTGCCCTTGGTTCAACAGAAAACATTAAGAACTATGCTGAACTTAAGGCTGCAGAAGATGTACGCGCAATTAAAAAAATGGATTTGTCAGCACCTCTTGCTGATGAATATGCCTGGCTTAAAAAAGATGTAGCAAAGAGATATAAGGCTCTTGATAAGAAAGCTCCTGCAGAGCTTACTTTGAAAGATGTTCTTTCGGCTTATGATAGTGAACTTGATTTTATGTCAGTGTTCACAACTCGCTATCGCGATGAAATTCTTAAGGCAAAGCGTTATTATGAAAACTCTGTAAAGCTTGGTCTTGACCTTTCCGGCGGTATGAACATTATCGTTAAGGCAGATTTGGATGCAGCCCTTGAATCTATGGGCGATGCAGTTGCCGCAGAAAATGCTGCTGACTTCAAAAAAGAAGCTATGGCAAATGCAATTGAAAACCTTTCAAGCCGTATCGATAAGTTTGGTCTTACTTCTCCTGTTATCCGCCAGCAGGGCGATGACAGAATCTACATAGAAATTCCTGGTGCTGCTCAGGCAGATGCAATCAATACTTTGATTATGGGTAAGGGTATTTTGAACTTCCGTCTTGTAGATATGGAAGCAACAAATGCATTTAAGGCATACTATGCTCAGAACCCTGCTACAACATTCAATGCTATTGGTGAATTGATGGACCCTTCTGTAATTCCTGAAGACTGCGAGGTTTTCGGTGAATATAGAAAAGATGAATATGGTCTTGATGAGCGTTATGACTGGGTTGTCGTAAAGAAAGAAATCGCACTCGACGGTCAGCATGTAAAATCTGCTCTCGTAGGTGCAGATGAATTTACTAACCAGCCTGAGGTTCACTTCAACCTCGACAGCGAAGGTGCAACAATTTTTGGAGACTTTACTGCTGCTCATGTTGGAGACAATCTTGCAATCGTAAGTGACAATAAAGTTAAATCAAATGCACGTATTCAGACTGCAATTACTGGTGGACAGGTTTCACTTTCTGGTGGATTCAGCTATGAAGAAGCTGACAATATCAAAAAGGTATTGCAGACAGCATGGCTTAATGTTCCTCTCGAAGTTGAAAGTCAGCAGGTAATTGGTGCATCTCTTGGTGAAGATTCAATTCGTGCCGGTGCTAAGGCTATTCTTCTTGGTCTCGGACTTATTCTTATCTTCATGTTGATTTACTATAAGGCTTCTGGTATTAATGCTGTTGTAGCACAGGTTTTGAACCTCTTTATAATGTTCTCTGTACTTTCGGCATTCAACCTTACATTAACTCTTTCTTCTATTGCCGGTATGATTCTTACAATCGGTATGGCGGTAGATGCTAACGTTCTTATTTTTGAACGAATTAAGGAAGAGCTTCGTCAGGGTAAGAGCCGTCCTGCAGCAGTTTCTATGGGTTTTGATAATGCATTCTGGGCAATTATGGACTCTAACATTACAACCTTTATTGCTGCTATCTTCCTGAGCCAGCTTGGTACTGGTGCAATTCAGGGATTTGCTGTTTCTCTTGCAATCGGTGTTGTTTCATCTGTATTCACAGCTCTCTTCGTTTCACGACTTATTTTCGACTTTGATACTGATGTACTCCATGCAAAGAAAGTAAGCATTGGTTGGGGGATTAAATAATGAAAAAGACAATTAACTTTAATAAAGGCTTCCTTCCTGCCGCTATTTTCTCTTGTGTAATTATTGCACTTGGTATTGTTGGTTTCTGTGTAAAAGGAATTAATCTTGGTCTTGATTTCCGCCCAGGTCTTATTGAGGAAGTTCGTGTAGCAAATCCTGTTGCAGAAATTTCTTATAAAGGACCTGCTAAAGTTACTCTGGATCTTTCTGCTGGTCAGATGGATATCATCATTTCTGGTACTGGTGCTGATAACGAAACACGTTCCTTCAACTTTGCAGTTCTTAAGACTGTTGGAGAACTTGCTAATGAAGTAAACAAGATTGCAGATGTAACAATGAATGTAAAGAATTCTTCCTATGATTCAACAAAGCTTTTCTTGAATTCTGCCGTTACAAATCAGCTTTCTTCTACACCAATTTACATTTATCCTGCAGGAACTTCGGAAGTTACTACAAATGATATTCGTAACGCACTTGGTGATGCCGGTGGAAATATCAAACAGCTTGGTACTGGTGCTGATGCTTCTTATCAGATTCGTATGGGTGTTAGCGAAGGCGATGCTCAGAATGAGATTCAGTCTTCTATCAACGACAAGCTCTTTAAGGCTTTTGGAAAAGAAAACGTTGCTATCGTAAAGACAGACTTTATTGGTGCTGGTATGTCAAAATCAACATCTATTAAGTCTATCATTATGTTTATTGCAGTAGTTGGACTTATCTGGCTCTATGCAACAATCCGCTTCCACTGGGACTTTGCCCTTGGTTCGGTAATTGCTCTGATTCATGATACTTTGATTATGTTTACCTTCATCATCTGGACTCAGATGGAATTCTCTTCTACTGTTCTTGCTGCCGTTCTTACAATCGTAGGTTATTCTATCAACGCTACAGTCGTTATTCTGGACCGCGTTCGATATAACCTCAAGATGATGCCGGAAGCTAAGACCTTCAATGAGATTTTGAATAAGTCTCTTTCTGATACATTTACACGTTCTGTTTTGACAACCGTTACAACTCTCTTTGCAGTTGTTTCTATGTTTGTATTTACAAGCGGAAGCATTAAAGACTTCTCTCTGGCAATGATTGTCGGCTTGATTTGCGGTATGTATTCTTCTATCTTCATTTCAAGTGCATTTATCAGTATGTCACGAAAGAACTGGAAGGCAGAGTATGGTGTACACCACTCACTCAAGCACGTTCGTGCTGATGAGAACTAAATAATATGTCATCCTGAACTTGTTTCAGGATCATTTTAATAGATGCTTTGTTTACACAAGGCATCTTTTTTTTTATACTAACGGAATGGAAATTATTAGAGCTTCGGTTCTGGGCTTTTGTTTTGGAGTTCGCCGAGCCGTTGAGCTGGCTGAAAAGGCTTTATCAGAAAATCCTGGTAAAAAAGTTTATTCTCTGGGGCCTTTGATTCATAACGAAAATGCACTGAGCGCGCTGGAAGAGAAAGGTCTTCATATACTTGAAGAGTCAGATATTGCAGAACTTGAAGAGGGCAGTGTAGTAATAATCCGTGCCCACGGAGTTGCTCCTTGTGTTACAGATGCACTTGAAAAACGAGGCTGTCAGATAATTGACGCAACCTGCCCGCGCGTAAAAGCCAGTCAGAAAATGGTGGAACGTTATTCCAGTGAAAATGATTATGTTGTACTTACCGGTGACATAAATCACGGTGAAGTAATAGGAATTGCTGGTTACGCCGGAGAAAACTTCAGTCAGATTCAGGATTATGAAGAAGCAGAAAACTTTGAGATTCCAGGCAGTGAAGGAAAAAACGTAATTCTTTTAAGCCAGACAACCTACAGCCCAAAAGAATTTGAAAAAATAGAAAATCTATTTAAGGCAAAATTCCATAATCTTGCAGTTATGAACACCATCTGCCCGGCAACAAATGAACGTCAGCAGGCCTTGTTAGAACTTTGTTCTAAAGTTGAAGGCGTTCTCGTAGTAGGCGGTAAAAACTCAGCAAATACAAAGCGTCTTTATCAAACTGCCGCCGCAAACTGTCGCCAGGCTGCTCATATCCAGTCCGCCGCTGACATCCCGCAGGAATTCTTTAATCTGAAAACCATAGGTATCACCGCCGGCGCTTCCACCCCAGACGAAATCATCGAAGATGTAGAAAGAAAATTAGAAGCAGGGTTTTAATCAGGTTTATACAATCATTGATATCCACAGAACTCGTGCTTTCCAGGAAATAAACAATAATTCGCTGATGATTGCCTGGAATGTTGGTGGTTATGTTTCTGCAAAGATTAAATCTTCTGAATGGGGAAGCAATGTTGTTACCGAGCTTTCTGAATATCTCTGTACAAGAGATCCTAGCCTGAAAGGATATAGTCGAAGAACCATTTATAAAATGGTACAGTTCTATGAAACATATTCTTCTCTTGAATTTGTAGCACTTATAGAAAAATTAAAGCTCAATGGAAAATTCGCTTTACCCAAAAATATGACTAAGAATGCAATTGTGCCGACAGAAATGGCACAAATTGTGCCGACAGTGTCGGCACAATTTCCTGCTATACTTTTATGCACAAACTGGTCTAACCATAATCAAATACTTTCTTCCTGTAAGTTTAATGAACAAAGACTTTTCTATATGCTTTATGCCAGAAAAGAAAATTTACAAGTAAGAGAATTACAGCGTGCAATAAAAACTAACGCATATGAGTCTGTTTTGGGAAGTAAAGATTTTAAGTCCTCAACACTGAAAAATCTTTATCCGGAAACAAGTCTTCTTTTAAAAGATACAGCATATCTTGAGTTCCTTGGATTACCAAAGAAATATAAAGAATCTAGACTTAGAAAAGGAATTGTTTCTCACATGAAAGACTTTGTTCTTGAATTAGGAAAAGACTTCCTTTTTATTGATGAAGAACATCAACTTGAAGTTGGTGGAAAAACCTATAAAGCAGATTTGCTCTTTTATCACCGTGGCTTGCATTGTCTTGTTGCAATTGAATTAAAAACTGACGAGTTTGAACCAAGTTATATGGGACAGCTGGAGTTTTATCTGGAAGCTCTTGATCAGACAGAAAAACGCAGTAATGAAAATCCAAGTATTGGTATTTTACTTTGCAAAGAAGCAAACCGAGAAGTTGTAAAATATGCCTTGAACAGAAGTATGAGCCCTACAATGGTTGCAGAATACAAAGAGAAACTTATTCCACAGGAAGTTTTACAGCGCAGCTTGGAAGAATTTATTGGTGCTATTTCAAAGAAGTAATAACTTGATATTTCTATTGGGTGAGGAAGTTTCTCGCCTTTTTTTATGTGTAGACGATTTTGAGTGAAATAAAGTTCTGCTTATGGTACAATAATGAATCAAAATTTTTATAAATAATTAGGTTTTAGAGATGTCAAAAAGCATTGAAGAAAAAGTCGAAGATTGGTGCAAAAAGCAATTAGATAAATATTATACAAAAACAGAAAGTATCAACGAAGAAATTGAAAAAGCATTACAATTAGCCCCAAGTAAGAATGGCGGCGATGGAAATAATTATCCTGACATCAAATGTTTTATAGAATCTGAATCATTACGAAAAATACCTGTAATGATTGAAGTCAAAGGAACAAAAGGTGATTTTGGAAAGTTTGACAAAGATGGCAATGTATTAAATACAGATAAAAATGGAGATCCAAATTATAGCGTAATTTCCAAATATGCAGTAAATGGCGCTGTACATTATGGAAACGCAATTTTAACATACACTAATTCTTTCAAAGAAGTTGTTGCTATTGGTGTTAATGGTTATGAACAAGGCAAAAACTTTATAACAGAGATAGGTGCTTATTATATCTCAGAAGCAAATCTCTTCATCCCAAAAAAGATTGCTAATTATTCAGACCTATCATTCCTCAAAGATGAAAATGTTGAGAAGTTCATTAAACAAATTGATGAATTAAAACTGACAGATGAAGAAAAAGAAAAGCAAAAGCTAGAACTTGAAGATGATATTGAAAAGAAGCTTAAAAATATTAATCAAAAAATGCATGATGATTTAGGCATTGTTGTAGGTGCTCGTGTAAAACTTATTTCAGGTCTTATTATGGCTGGACTTGGCGTAAAAGGAAAAGTCAGCGGCTTAAAGGTTGAAGACTTAAAAGGTGAACTCGGAGAAAACTCAAATGATGGTAAAATTATCATTAATAAAATCACAGACTTTTTAGGCGAACGAAATCTTCCTAAAGAAAAGAAGGAAATCATTTTAAATGAACTAAAAAATGTATTTCTTTATTCGAAGCTTGAAATTCCTGTAAATGGCGAAAGCAAATTAAAAACTGTATATACAAGTGTAAAATCAGATATTCTCCCATTTCTTACAAAAGACTTGCATAATATTGACTTTACAGGCCGTCTGTTCAATGTCTTGAACGATTGGGTTGATGTTCCTGATGGTGCTGAAAATGACGTTGTTCTTACGCCTCGTTATGTAACAGAATTAATGGCAAAATTATGTGAAGTAAATAAAGACAGTTATGTATGGGATTATGCTACAGGTTCTGCAGGATTCTTAATTTCATCTATGAATTTAATGATTGAAGATGTAAGAAAGAAAGTAACGAGTCTTGAAGAACAAAATAAAGCAATAGCAAAAATTAAAGCAGAGCAACTTCTTGGAATAGAGAAGCTTCCAGATATTTATCTCCTTGCAGTTTTAAATATGATACTTATGGGAGATGGATCCTCAAATATTATTCATGCTGACTCGCTTACTCAGTTCGAAGGAAATTATGAACAGGGAAAACATAAAGGTGAAAAATTCCCTGCTAATGTATTTCTTCTTAATCCTCCATATTCGGCCCCTGGTAAAGGTTTTAACTTTGTAGAAAAAGCTCTCTCAGAAATGAACTGTGGTAAGGCTGCTGTTTTAATACAGGAAAATGCAGGTAGTACACAAGGAGCAGGATATACAAAAAAGATTCTTGAAAAAAATACACTTCTAGCTTCCATTCATATGAGTACTGATTTGTTTATTGGTAAATCCAGCGTTCAGACAGCAATTTATGTTTTTGAAGTTGGAAAACCACACGATACTGAGAAACTTGTAAAATTCATAGATTTTTCAAATGATGGATATACTCGTCAAAGTCGTAAGAAGTCAAGTCAAAGTACAAACCTTAAAGATACCGGCAATGCAAAAGCTCGTTATCAGGAATTGGTTAATCTTATAGTACGAGGGAAAGGAAAAGATAATAAGAATCTTAATTACTTTAAGGACTGCTACGAAGAAGATTATATTACACTTGATGGCAATGATTGGACCTATAGTCAACACAAAAAAATTGATATAAATCCTAAAAAAGAGGATTTTGAAAAGGTTGTAAAAGAATACCTCGCATGGCGAATTTCCGACTCGATAAAGAATGGTGAAAGCTTGGGAAAATAGGTCGCCCTCGTTTTGTAAATGAAAAAGCAATAACTGCTGGAAACGAGGGCGGATTTAAAAAATATAAAATTCAGGAAGTCTTAGAATGGCAACCACAGAAAGAAATTGACCCATTAAAAATACCTTCACTCACAAAAAATGGTAAAAAATATCCATTTTATGGTCAATCAACCTTAAATAACGGAATTATTTCTTACGAATCTTTAAGGGAAGATGTCTTAAATAACGCAGAAGGTAAACCAACTATTTTAATACATTCTAATAACCAGAATACAGTGTATCTAGAATCTCCTTTTTATTTAAAAGATGGACATGGTGCAACAAGTGTTCTACAATCAAACTATCTAAATGAAATAAGCGCTTTATATTTTATTACAACAATAAAAAAAGCTATAAGTAATTTATCATACCAAGAAAAGGCTACAAAAATTGTTTTAAAAAATACATTTATATCTCTTCCTACAAACAAAACTGGTGAACTTGATTTTGAATACATGGAAAACTATATTCAAATAATTCTAAATAATAATTTACAAATAATGGATTCTTTTGTTAAAAAAAACAAACTATCAAGTTTAAGTTTTACAGTAAATGAAAAGAATGCTGTTGATGCTTTTAATAATGGATTAATTGTGAATAAAGATTTTAAAATTTCAAAACTGTTTAATATTTACTCTCCACCAAAACGTTTCAATGCAAATGCAATAGAATTTGGTGGTAAATTTCCGTATGTTGCAAGGGGTTCTGAAAATAACGGGATAAGAGGTTTTACAACTCAAGATATTCAGTATTTGAGTAAAGGAAATACAATTTCTTTTGGTCAAGATACGGCTACAATTTATTATCAGGAAAAACCGTATTTTACAGGTGATAAAATCAAAGTAATGGAACTGACGGATTCAGGATTAAATGAAAATAAAGCCATTTATATCATTTCTGCAATGAGAAAATCATTTTCCACTTTTGCATGGGGAAGTTCATCTTTCAATGAAGATATTTTGAATAATGTTATTATAAAATTACCAGTAACAAAATCCGGTGATATCGACTACGAGTTTATGGAGAACTATATTTCTGCCCAGAAGAAACTAGCAGTATTACCTATATTAGATAATCAAAACTCAGAATATCACTATTCACCAGATTTCGGCGTATTGGAAGTTGCAGAGGAGAAGGAATATAAATGAATTTTAGTTGATTTATAATTCTTCTTTGAGTTATAAAACTAAATAATGTAATTCAATTTTGAACTTCGTGCAGAAAATAATGAACCTCTTTATTTCAGACTTGATGTAAAAGATAACGAAGATTCTTTTGTAGATGACTGGCCGATAGGAATGCCTGCACTCCCCTGGGGTGGTTTCGATACGTCCTTCGGACTACTCAACCACCGCGACGGTGGGAGCCAACCCAGAACTTTTTATTATGACGGTCACAGTGTAATTGCAGACTTAAAAAATCTTCCTCTTGTTTACCGCTTTGAGCTTACTGCTCATTATAAAAGCGATGCCAGGATTACCCTTAAACTTTATTTTCCACTTTCTGCAGAACACTATCCCCTCTCCCAGGAGTTTTCATCAGATTATGACAAAACACAATATATTGAAAAGACTTCTTACTTCCTATATAATCATAATATTATGAGTAGATGTTTTACAATGTTGAAGCCGGGCGTTATTAACCGTCGGCTTGTAGGCGAAGTTATTGAACGCCTTGAAAAGAAAGGTTTTAAGCTTGTTGGTATGAAGATGATGCATGTTTCTGAGGAGCTTGCAGGAAAGCATTATGCAGAACACGATGGTAAGCCATTTTATAAAGACCTCGTTGACTATGTTACTTCAGGTCCTGTTATTGCCATGGTTTGGCAGGCTGATGACTGTGTAACTCTTATGCGTAAGGTTGTTGGTGCTACAAAACCTACAGAAGCAGTTCCTGGAACAATCCGCGGAGATTATTGTATCCACACAGACAGAAATATTATCCACGCTTCAGACAGTGATGAAAGTGCTGAGCGCGAAATCAACCTCTGGTTTAAGCCTGAAGAGCTTTATGACTGGAAGGATTGTGAGGACGGATGGTTTTAATTTCCATCTGTTGAGGGGATAAATCATGTCAGAAAAAACAGTAGGCGTTATTGGCGGTGGTGCCTGGGGATCTGGTCTTGCTCAGGCTCTTGCTCGCGGTGGTCATAAGGTTCAGATTTGGGCTTTTGAAAAGGAAGTTGCTGATTCTATTAACAATGAACATGAAAACAAGCAGTTTCTTCCGGGCTATAAACTTAACGAAACTATTACCTGTTCAAATGATGTAATTGAAGTTGCAAGTGGCAAAGAATTCTTAATAATTGCATCTCCATCTCTTTTCCTTGAGAAGATGACTAAGCAGATTGCAACTGTACCGAATATAGCAGACGGCTCTACTGTTATTACTGCTGTTACAAAGGGGTTTGTTCCTTCAGATAAAGGACCTCGCCTGATTCTTGAAACTATGGAATCTGCACTTCCTGAAGTGTATAAGGATTGTACTGTTTATATGGCTGGTCCAAGTCATGCAGAGGAAGTTGCAATGGGTAAGCTTACAGGTCTTGTTGCAGCTTCCTTGAATCCTAAAAATTCTATCCGTGTGCGTGAGCTTTTTAAGGTACCAGGACTGATGGTATTCTCCAGCTTTGATGTTGTTGGTGTGCAGATTTGTGCTGCTGCTAAAAATGTCATTGCCTGTGTTTATGGCGCATTGGATGCAATTGCAGAAGATTCAAGTGTTTTTGGTGATAATGCTGAAAGTCTTTTACTGGCAGCTGGCTTAAATGAAATTCAGACAATTGGTTTTGCTATGGGAGCAACTCATGCAGAAACCTTTACATCAATTTCTGGAGTAGGTGACCTTGATGTTACCTGTAAATCAAAATATGGTCGTAACCGCCGTTTTGGTCAGGATTTAATCAAAACAGATATGCTTTCAAAGTTTAAGGATATTGATGATTTGATTGCTAATGTTTCACAAATCGGTTACCTTCCTGAGGGTGCAATTGCCTGCAAATATGTTCACGAAATTGCAGAGAAAAAAGATTTGAAGCTTCCACTTTGCGACGGCCTTTACAAAATCTTAAATAAAGAAACTACTATAGAAAACACTTTGTATCAGTTGATGCATCTTTAGAATATTGTCATGCTGAACTTGTTTCAGCATCTAATGTACATTTGCAAAATAGATTCCGAACCTGGTTCGGAAAGACTCCGGGGTAAGCATGTTAGAGAAAATCACAGGAACTTTTAGTGGTATCGTAAAAAAACTTAGCGGTAAATCTACTATCACCGAAAAGAATATTGAGGATGCTGTTGAAGAAATTAAAATGGCTCTTCTCGAAGCCGACGTAAACCTTCGTGTTGTACGTCGCTTTGTTAATTCTACTATAGAAGAAGCCAAGGGTGAAAAGGTTCTTAAATCTGTAGATCCTGGCCAGCAGTTCACAAAAATCATCTACGACAAGATGGTTTCAATGCTGGGAGATACCAAGGTTGATTTACATCTTAAAGGCCCTGATACTCAGTCTGTAATTTTGATGCTTGGTCTTCAGGGTGCCGGTAAAACTACTGCAGCTCATAAGCTTGCGGCTCGCCTTAAGAAAGAGGGTAGAAAACCACTTCTTGCTGCCTGTGACCTTGTTCGTCCTGCTGCCGTAGAACAGCTTTCTCAGCTTGGTGAGAAAATCGGTGTTCCTGTATATAAAGAAGATTCTAAAAATGCCGTTCGCAATGCTGAAGATTCTATCAGCTTTGCCCGCAAGAACGGCTACGATACAATCATTATAGATACTGCCGGTCGTCTTCAGGTTGACGAAGAGATGATGGCAGAGCTTGTAAAAATCAAGAAAGCAACCGGCCCTGTAGAAGTTCTCCTCGTTGCCGACGCCATGACTGGTCAGAATGCTGTTGATATTGCCAAGACCTTTGATGAACAGCTTGGCCTTACCGGTGTTATCCTTACAAAGTTTGACTCAGATGCCCGCGGTGGTGCGGCTCTTTCTCTTAAAACAATTACAGGTAAACCGATTCTCTTTATTGGTACTGGTGAAAAAACAGAAGACTTTGAAGTTTTCCATCCTGAACGAATTGCAAGTCGCATTCTTGGTATGGGTGATGTTGTTTCCCTGGTTGAAAAAGCTCAGGAAACAATGGATGCAGAAGCTGCCCTTAAGATGCAGAAAAAGCTTCAGCGCAACGAGTTTACCCTTCAGGATTATCTTGAGCAGTTTCAGCAGGTTAAGAAGATGGGAAACATGCAGTCTATCATAGACATGATTCCTGGAATGAGCGGAATGGACGCATCACAGATGGATCTTAGCAGTATGAAAAAGAATGAAGCTATCATCCAGAGTATGACATATAAAGAGCGCCTTAATCATCTGATTATTGGCCCTAGCCGCCGCAAGCGAATTGCAAAAGGTAGCGGTACATCAGTTGCTGAAGTAAACAAGCTTATCAAACAGTTTGAAAAAACTAAGCTCATGATGAAAAAGGTTAGCCGTAACCGTGGAATGCAGGGCCGCATGATGAATCAGCTTGGTCTTGATCCTTCTATGATGAATGGAATGGGTGGTCTTGGAGCTGCCGGTGGAGCAGGTGGTCTTCCAGGTGGGCTCGATCCAAGTGCCCTCAAAGGCATGGACATGAAAAAACTCATGGAAATGGCTAAAAAGTTCCGCTGATGACAAAGCACTAAAAATTCATTATAATCTTCTTCAATATTTTTTTATCAAAAATGCTTGAAGAGGATGACAGATGAAAGCAATTGAATTGGAAAAGGCTTACGAGCCTAAATCTTTCGAAGACAGAATTTACAATGAATGGGACAGCAAGGGATATTTTAAACCTGCGTCTGATGAAAAGTCGCCTGTACATGAACAGTACAAATGCCAGTGTGCAGACTGCAACAAAAAAACAAATACTTATTCTGTCGTCATTCCTCCTCCTAACGTAACAGGTGTCCTTCACATGGGACACGGTCTTAACAATACTCTCCAGGATATCGTAGTTCGCTATCACCGTATGAAGGGCGACAATACTCTCTGGCTTACAGGTACAGACCACGCCGGAATTGCAACTCAGAATGTTGTTGAACGTCAGCTTAAAAAAGAAGGTCTTACCCGTAACGATCTTGGCCGCGAGAAGTTCCTGGAACGCACCTGGAAGGTAAAGGAAGATCATCATGCAACTATCGTAAAACAGCAGAAAAAGCTTGGTAACTCTACAGACTGGGATCGAGAGCGCTTTACCTATGATGAAGGCTTGTCTGCCGCAGTTCGCGACGTTTTCGTAACTTTGTATGAGCGCGGACTTATGTACCGTGGTAAGCGCCTTGTAAACTGGTGTCCTCGCTGTGGTACTGCTCTTGCTGATGATGAAGTAGACCACGAAGATACTCAGGGGGCAATGTATCACCTTTATTATGAATATGCTGATGGAAGCGGAAAGATTGAAGTTGCAACAACTCGTCCGGAAACTTTCTTTGGTGATACTGCCGTTGCCGTAAATCCTAAGGATGAACGCTATAAGTCTATCGTTGGAAAAATGCTGAAGCTTCCTCTCACAGGAAAAGAAATTCCAATTATCGCAGATGATTATGTTGATATGGAATTTGGAACTGGTATGGTAAAGATTACTCCGGCCCACGACCCTAACGACTGGGAAGTAGGTAAGAGACACAATCTTGAAGTAATCAATCTTCTTACTCCAGATGGACGCATGAACGAAAACGTTCCTGAAAAATACCGAGGACTCAAGCCAGAACAGGCTCGCGCCCTTGTAATAGAAGATTTGACAGCTGCAGGCCTCTTTAAGGGTGAAGAAAAAATGGTTCACTCTGTTGGACACTGCTACCGCTGTAAAACTGTAGTTGAGCCATACCTGAGCGACCAGTGGTTTGTAAAAATGAAGCCAATGGCAGACAAGGCCTTAGCCGCATGGAAGGCGGGCGAGATTCAGTTCTTCCCACAGAAATGGGAAAATACATATGAACAGTGGCTGGTAAATATCCGCGACTGGTGTGTAAGCCGCCAGATCTGGTGGGGCCACAGAATTCCGGTTTGGTACTGTCAGAAGTGTGGTGAAGTGATCGTAAGCCGCACAGACCCAACCAAGTGCCCGAAATGTGGTTGCGGTGCAGAAGATCTCAAGCAGGATGAAGACGTACTCGATACCTGGTTCAGCTCGTGGCTCTGGCCTTTCTCTACTTTGGGATGGCCACAGGAAACAGAAGATCTTAAAAACTTCTATCCGACAACAGCCCTTGTAACTGCTTATGATATTATCTTCTTCTGGGTAAGCCGTATGATTATGGCCGGTCTTGAATTTACAGGCAAGGCTCCTTTCCATGATATTTACATTCACGGTCTCGTTCGAGACAAGCAGGGCCGTAAAATGTCTAAGTCTCTTGGAAACGGAATGGACCCTCTTGAGCTTATCGACATTTACGGTGCCGATGCCCTTAAGTTTACACTAGGATTTATGTGTGCTCAGGGACAGGATGTTTTGATTGATAAGGATTCCTTCAAACTCGGAAGCCGCTTCTGTAACAAAGTATGGAACGCTTCTCGCTACCTTCTTGGTAACCTTGAAGGACGCAACCTTGTTCCTGTTACAGATGCAGACCTTACAGAACTGGACAAGTGGATTTATGGCCGTCTTAATCATGCAGTTAAGACTGCCCGTGAAGCTTTGGATACATACCGCTACAATGATGCAGCCGCTGCACTTATGGAATACTTCTGGAATGAATTCTGCGACTGGTATGTTGAAGCTACAAAGATCAACTTTAAGAATGGTGATGATAAGGAAAAGGACCGACAGGCTTCAGTTCTCATGAACATCCTCGAAGAAAATCTGAGACTTCTTCATCCATATATTCCTTTCGTTACAGAAGAGATTTATGGAAAGCTGCCGCTTGCTGAACTCGTGGCTGCTAGAAAAGAGACCCTGAAACAAGTTCAGGGTGACAGCACTGCATTACAGGGAGACAGTCATTCTGAACTTGTTTCAGAATCTATTGTTACATTATCTCTTTATAATGGCATGCTCATCAATGCTCCATATCCTGAAGTTACTGAGGCCCGTGACAATTCAGAAATTGCTGCCCGTTTTGAAGCTCTTAAGGACTTGATTGGTAAGGTTCGTGCTACAAAGGTAGACTGCGGAATTGACCCTGCAATCAAAATTAATATTGCAATTAAGATTGAAAAGGGTAGCGCTGCAGAAGTTGCCCGCGAAAAGGTTGAAATGATTCAGCTGCTTGGCGGTGTTGCTAAGGTTGATTTTGTGGACGCAAAACCTGCAAGCTCTATTGGTGCTGTAGGTGCTGGTTTTGAAGTATTTGTTCTTGTTGATGAGTCAATCAATAAAGAGCAGCTTATGACCCGCTTCCAGAAGGCAATTGAAAAAGAGCAGGGCTATGCAAGAATGAGTGAAAATAAACTCAACGGAAACTTTGCACAGCACGCTCCTGCAAACCTTGTTCAGGAAGAACGAGACCGACTTGCAGAAAGCCAGCGAAAGATAAAAACTCTTGAAGGTTATCTTGCAGAATTAAAATAAAGTTGCCGAATATATATACAGGGGTAAAAATGGGCAAACAGCATTACGAAATGAAAACAGACAGGTCTCAGAATATGAACGAGCAGCAAATGCTTCAGCTCAGTAATATTCATTTTGCCCCATATATTCAGCTGGCAACTGCCCTTATTGGTAAAGCCCGCCATGCCGGTGGAAATATGTTTCGTCATCAGATGGATACTTTTGCTATTCTTCTTGATTACGGATATATTGATCCGGTTTTGCTTAAGGCTTCTATTATTCACGACACAATAGAAGATATTCCGGGCTTTATTCCGGAATTGATTATTAATGCTGATGAAGACGGCCCTGAGGTTCTAAAGCTGGTCCGCGAAGTTACCCGCCGCGAAGACGAAAATAAAAAGCAGTTCCTTTGCCGCATACTCGACGAAGGCAGTCAGAAGGCAAAAATCCTAAAGTGTGCCGATCGTATCTCAAATATGATTTCTTTGGGTTATGTTACTGATCCAGAATTTATTGAACGTTATTGCGACGAAACAGAGTACTTTCTTTTACCAATGTCTATTCAGGTTGATTTTAATATGTATCAGGAATTAATTACCCTGATTATGACCCGCCGCCGCTATCTTGAAGATGGCGGATACTTCGATAACCGTCATAAAGAAACCACAAGCGCAGACAGTACAAAATAACTTAAGGTTCAATCTTATACTGAAGTAGTAGAATCTTAAGATCTTCTTTATTCTTTACACCAAAAAGTTTACAAACCTGGGCCATTTCCATTTTTACAATCGAAAGACTTACATAATTATCATTAGCAATTTTATCATAAGTCAAATTATCATTCATAACCGATAAAAGAAATTTTTTCTGTCGATCTGTCAGACCAAATTTTGAAAGAGAAATAACAGACCCGTAAGGGGGTAGTTCATTTGATTTTGAAGAAACTTCTTTTTCTGGCAGAAGATAAGAGAGTTTTGTATTAAGTTTTTCATAAACAGTTGCAAACATTGCAATGTAAAAAAGAGTTAGGGCTACCACGAAAATTGCAGGCCGAAATCCGAATCCCAGATAAACTCCAATTATTACAAGTCCCCACCAGATGCCAAAACAAGTAAGTTTGATTTTAACTCTGGAAGTAAAGAATCCGTTTACAAAAAGAGAAAGTCCCAGAAAGGTCAGAAGCATAGTTCCTATTCCGGCAAATCCAATAAGAGTTGTTATTGTACTTTGAATAAAAAATACTGAATATTGAAGCCTGTTTAACTCAGGCTTTATTGAAAGAACGAGGCAGAGTATTGCGCAGGAAAAATTAAGAACAGCTTCAACATATTTTGTATAGGGAATCACACTAATAAATTTATAGCGGGTTAACAGATTCATCATTGTTGCAATGAATAAAACTAAGGCTCCGCTCAGATACATTATTCTTGCTGCTGTAAATTTTTTCATAGTTTAAAATATATCATAATTGGGAGTAAGAAAATAGTGCAAAAACAGTATTGTAAGAAAATAGTGCAAAATCAGTATTGTATAGACTATTTCTCAGAAATTCATTATTTTATATGGTATAAAATCTTAATCTAATTTTTAGGAGATATAAAATGGCAGATGTAAGAGTTGCTATTAATGGTTTCGGCCGTATTGGTCGTTTGGCTTTCCGTCAGATGTTTGACGCAAAAGGATATGAAGTAGTTGCAATCAACGATTTGACAAGCCCAAAAATGCTTGCTCACCTTTTGAAGTATGATACAGCACAGGGTGGTTTCTGTGGTAAGATTGGTGAAGGAAAGCACACAGTATCTGCTACTGATGATTCTATCATCGTAGACGGAAAAGAAATCAAAATTTATGCAGAGAAAGACGCTGCTAACTGTCCATGGGCAGCTAACAAGGTAGACGTTGTTCTCGAGTGTACAGGTTTCTACACATCTAAGGACAAGGCTCAGGCTCATATCACTGCTGGTGCCCGCAAGGTAGTAATTTCAGCTCCTGCTGGAAACGACCTCCCAACAATCGTTTACAATGTAAACCACAACACTTTGACAAAGAACGACAACATCATTTCTGCAGCTTCTTGTACAACTAACTGTCTCGCTCCTATGGCTAAGGCTCTTAATGATGCATACCCAATCCAGTCTGGTATCATGTCTACAATCCACGCTTACACTGGAGATCAGATGATTCTTGATGGTCCACAGCGCAAGGGTGACCTCCGCCGTTCACGTGCCGGAGCTCAGAACATCGTTCCAAACTCAACAGGTGCTGCTAAGGCTATTGGTCTTGTAATTCCTGAATTGAATGGAAAATTGATTGGTTCTGCTCAGCGTGTTCCAACACCTACAGGATCTACAACTCTTCTTTTCGCTGTAGTTAAGGGTAAGGACATCACTAAGGAATCTATCAACGCTGCTATGAAGGCTGCTGCTACAGAATCTTTCGGATACAACGAAGACGAAATCGTATCTAGCGATATCATTGGTATGCACTATGGTTCACTCTTCGATGCTACTCAGACTATGGTATCTAAGATTGATGACGATACATATCAGGTAGAAGTAGTTTCTTGGTACGATAACGAGAACTCTTATACATCACAGATGGTTAGAACTATCAAATATTTCTCTGAGAACTGCTAATTAATTTATAGTATTCTATGAGATACAAAGAGCTCCTGATGATTTCGGGAGCTCTTTTTTTATGAAATATTTGATAGTTCTTTCGATTCGTCCAGTCGGATTGCTGCGCCACTGCTCGCAATCCTTTGGACAGGTAAGAACAATCAAATACTTCTCAGAGAACTGCTAAAATATATTTGACTGACAGGCATAGCCTGCAGTCAAAAACTTTTATCTGCCGACACGCTTCGCGTGCGGTAGAAACTAATTTCGAACTGACGGCTTAGCCGCAGTTCAAATCATAAACGTCCGATTTTCATCGGACGTTTTGAATTTAACATGAGTTGTTTTTCATTACCCACAATGACTGTGGGATGTTATTGTGGGGTGCCCGTTGGGCAACGTGGCAGGTTACTAGTCGAGGAGGGCGAGAAGCGATTCCTTTAGCTGTACACCAACTGATGACTTATGGAGCTGGCCACCCTTAAAGCTTGCTACAAACGGAATGCTCATAACGCCAAACTGCTGTGCCAGGTCCGGTTCGTCGTCTACGTTTACCTTGCATACCTTGATTTCCGGGTGCTCTTCTGCGAGCTCACTGATAACAGGACCAAGCATACGGCATGGACCGCACCAGGTTGCCCAGAAATCTACGATAACCGGCTTGTCCGATTCCAAAACTTCCTTCTGAAAAGTGTCTTTTGTGATATTTAATTCTGCCATACAAATCTCCTTATAATTAAATTGTGTACAATTAAAATATAACTTGTTTTTATACTATTGTCAAGATAAATTGTACACAATTTAATAAATGTGGGTTTTGTTATTACATGCCGGTGGCTACGTCTCGCAAGCAATCCATAATCATAAATTGTCACATCGCATTCGCTCCTCGCTCCTCGCAATGACGAAAAAAATATTTATTATCTTTTTATCAAAACTATATTGACATTTATTAAATAACCTAGTAAACATATGGGTAAATGAAGATTAACTACCGCAGATGCGGAGTTTTAACAAAAGGAGAATACATCTATGAAAAAAATCATTTCTATTGCGGCAGTTGCTTTGCTCGCTGCTTCTCTCTTCGCAGAGACAATTAAAGTTGGTGCTACACCTGTACCACATGCTGATATCCTTAATCTTGTAAAGGATGATCTTAAGGCAGAAGGAATTGACCTTAAAGTAATTGAATTTACAGACTACGTTACACCAAACGAAGCTGTAGAATCAGGTGAAATTGATGCTAACTATTTTCAGCACATTCCTTATCTTGAGTCATTCAATAAGGAAAGAGGATATCACCTTTTCAATGCTGGTGGAATCCATGTAGAACCATTTGCTCTTTACTCAAAGTCAAAGAAAATTAAGACTCTTTCTGATATCAAAAAGAAGGCTCGCATTGCTATTCCTAACGATCCTTCAAACGAAGGTCGTGCACTTCTTCTTCTTCAGGAAGCAGGACTAATTAAAATTGATTCAAAAGCTGGAATCGAAGCTACTGTTCAGGATATCACATCAAATCCTTTGAACCTCAAGTTTGTAGAAGTTGAAGCTGCTTCACTTCCACGTGTACTTTCAGATGTTGATGCTGCCGTAATCAACGGTAATTATGCAATTCCTGCAGGCCTTTCTGCAAAGAAGGACGGACTTTTTGTTGAAGGTTCATCTTCTCCATATGTAAACATCATTGCTGTAAAAGCCGGTAACGAAAACAAGCCTGCAATCAAGGCTCTTGTAAAGGCTTTGCAGAGCGACAAGGTTCGCAATTATATTGATGCAACATATCCTAATGGTGAAGTTGTTGTAGTATTCTAATTATACGGTGGTTGAGCCTGTCGAAACCACCAGCGTAAACAGGGCTTCCGCATTATAAAAGATTTCAGTAATCTTGGCGCGAAGGAGCGGGGCGTGGTTCAAAAACACTCTTTTTGTGGCTGCTGCGAAGCGGCAGTTCAATAGTTTCTATACCACAAAAAGCGTGTAGCGCATTATTGCGCGGTTTTGAATCACGCAACCGTGACTGGGAGCCAAAAAATCGGATTTTTGTTTATAATGCGGAGGCCCTGGCAAGAAGTATCATTCGGGAAGATATTTGGGCAGATAATCAGACAATTGAAATAGAAAAAAAGGAAGGTGCAGTAAAACTTGTTTTTACAACATCTCAGTGGATTCCTGTTTTGAGGTGGGTGCTTTCTTTTGGAGCAAATGCCCGTCCTTTAGAGCCAGACTGGTTTGTAGAAGAATGGAAAACGAATATCATAAAAATGTTTGATTTTATAAAATAAAAAAAAATATTACCTGGTCATTAAATGACTATTACCCCCTGTTATAATGTTATTCAATAGAAAATCCGATTATAAAAATCGGAAAAAAGGAACATTTTTATGAAAAACTAAAGTGGTTTTCAACTATTCTGATTGTTATTTTAACTGGGTTGTATTTTGGTGGAAAATCTAAATTAACATTAATAAAAACCAGAAAATCCCATTTACAGTAACACCAACCGTTACCGGAGGCTTTGAATCAACAATAAATTTTTTTTGTTTTTTATAAAGTTGTTATTCCAAGTGCAACAGCAACAACTGTTTATATTGTAAAAGAATATAATGGAGAAGAACTTAAAATAGCAATCAATAAGAAATAGTCTTACATACAAAATCGCAGAGAGTACAGATGTCGCCTGTAGTGCCGGGTAGTTTTTTACCTTGAGACCGCAGGCTTTTTTTTAGTCCGTGGCGGCGGTAGTGGGAGAGACCTTCTTCATAGCAGATTTTTATCATGGGATTTGTGGCTGCCTTTTGCATGATAGTTTTGAAGCTGTCGTGAATGGTGCCTATGAAAAGTGCTGGGTTTTCATTGGCAAAGCCGCAGCAAGGCGCAATGTTTCCGTCGGCATGAACGTAGAGAATGTTGCCCGGGCCCTGACAGTAATCTTCCTTAAACCAGTGGCGGGCTTGCCAGGCGCGCGGGTCATCTGAGGTGTAGGTGCGGGGAAGGGTATAGACAGGGATGTCGGTTGGGGGCGTTGTGCGCGCGTATTCGCTTGCTCGCGGGGAATTTTCAGGGGTCTTAGGGGCAGAGCCCCTAGGAGAAGGGGTAGTGAGCAACGAAGTGCGAGCGAGGGGAAGACTTTCCCCTCCTTTATTTTCTTCTTCTACCGTCTGAATATTTATCGAATCTTCGCCAAAAATCTCCTGAACAGTGCGGATAAAAGTTTCCATACGGTCGGTAGTTTGGCCATGGTAAGAATCCCAGCTGAGACCAATTTTTCCGTCGTAACCGGCGTCGTATAATTTTTGCAGTGTGGCGGCCAGGTCTGCTTCGTTCTGCCACCAGTCTCCGTTTGTCATAATCTGATCAAACATAAGGTCGTGAGAAATTGCGGCCTTAGTCACTTCGATCAAAAAATCCATATACAAAAAAGGCTCGCCGCCGGAAAAACCAATGCGGTCAATTACAGGAAGAAGAGTGCCGTCCGGTTCCGGTTGCCCGCCCGCTTCCACGCAGCTTTCAATCAGTCTTACTGCATCTGCAATTTCCAGCTTGTGGGGTGTACGGTTTATAAAGCAATGCTCGCAGTGAAGGTTGCAGGCGGTTGTGGAAGAAAAAATAATTTCGGTTGGGTGGAAGCCATGTTTTTGCATATTTACATTATATAGTTTTTTTTATAATTTTACATTATGTTTAAATGGGCAGTTACAGCAGTTCAACCTAATCCAGATTTTACTCTTCTTATCACTTTTGCAAAAGGAAAGAAACGTTTATTTGATTGTAAAACAATTTTTAATAGTAAATATGCAGAAAGATTAAAAGATATAGATTTTTTTTATGAAGGCAAAGGCTGATCATCAAACAGTTATGTGGACTGAAGATTTAGATATAAGTCCAGAGTTTTTGTATGAAAATAGTGTTAAAGTAAAATAATTAGAGGTGAGTCAATGAAACAAATGAGTATAACTGAAGTGAAAGATAACTTTGATGATGTTATTACGTGGATTGAAAGTGGAAAGGAAAATCAAATTATTATAACAAAATATGAGAAACCGATTGTTAGAATGGTTCCATATACTTGTAATGATAGTTCAGAAAAGAAGTAAAGAAAGATTAACGCCCCCTGCTTTGTTGAAGTTTAGGTCAGCGGAATTTTTACATTGAATTTGTCTATAAAACTCATTATATTTTAATGTATATCGTAAATTTCCCTGCATTGTTTGTGGGGTAAAAATAAGGAGTTTGACAATGATCAAAACAGTAAAAGATGTTGATTTGAAAGGTAAACGCATCATTATGCGTGTAGACTTCAACGTACCAATGAAGGACGGAGTTGTACAGGATGATACTCGTATCATGGCTGCACTTCCTACTATTAAATACATTCTCGAGCAGAACCCACGTTCTCTCGTTCTTATGAGCCACCTTGGAGACCCTAAAAAGGACGTAAAAAAGGCTCAGGAAAAAGCTGAAAAGGCTGGAAAGACCTGGACAGACGCTGATGCAGAAAAGTTCATCAACGGAAAAAACCGCATGAAGCCGGTTGTAGAATATTTCGCTTCAAAACTCGGAAAGCCAGTTACCTTCCTTCCAGATGCACTCGGACAGAAGGCTGCTATCGATGCTCTTCCAGAAGGAGCTGTTGCAATGCTCGAGAACGTTCGCTTCCACAAGGAAGAGACTTCTAAAGACGCAGCAGAGCGAGATGTAATGGCAAAAGAGCTTGCTACATACGGAGACATTTTCGTAAACGATGCATTCGGAACTGCTCACCGCGATCAGGCTTCTACAGCTTCTATCGCTAAGTTCATGCCAGTAGAAAGCGTTGGCGGCTTCCTTATGGAAAAAGAAGTTAAATACATTCAGCCAATGGTAACAAATCCAGAAAAACCAATGACAGCTATTATCGGTGGTGCAAAGGTTTCTTCAAAGATTGCTGTTCTTGAGAGCCTTATGAAGAACGCTTCTACACTCATCGTTGGTGGTGGTATGGCTTATACATTCCTCAAGGCACAGGGACACTCAATCGGTAAGTCTCTTGTTGAAGATGACTTCCTTGATACAGCAAAAGATCTTCTTGCAAAGGCTGAAAAGGCTGGCGTTAAGATTCTTCTCCCAGTTGACCATGTTGGTGGTGCTGAATTTGCTGATAAGGATCCTGTTGCAGTTGATGCTGTAGATCTTCCAGATAACCTTATGGGTATGGATGTTGGTCCTAAGACTGTTGAACTTTACAAGAACGCTATTCTTGCTTCTAAGTCTATCGTATGGAACGGACCTGTTGGAGTATTCGAGTTCGAAAACTTTGCAAAGGGAACTGAAGCTGTAGCTCGCCTTGTTGCAGAAGCAACATCTAAGGGGGCTATGACTGTAGTTGGTGGTGGTGACTCTGTTGCCGCTGTAAACAAGTTCAACCTTGCAGACAAGATGAGCCACGTTTCTACTGGTGGTGGAGCTTCTCTCGAATTCCTCGAAGGAAAAACACTTCCTGGTATTGCTATTCTTGCTCAGAAATAAGTCATTGTGAGCGTAGCGAAGCAATCCACAAATAACAAGGTATTGTTGTATGTGGATTGCCACGGCCTTTTGGCCTCGCAAGGACGAGGGGCGTTCTGACAATGACGCTACTGTCACCTTCGGGCTTGATCCGAAGGTCTTTTTTTTTGAGTTATTATATATGATCTACAACAACATTCTTGAAGCTATTGGACACACACCTCTTATTCAGTTACAGAAAATGGTAACTCCGGATATGGCTCGTGTCCTTGTAAAATTTGAAGGACTTAATGTAGGCGGTTCCATCAAAACCCGTACTGCTTTTAATATGATTCTGGACGCTGAACGCCGTGGTTTAATCGACAAAAATACAGTCATTGTTGAACCTACCAGTGGTAACCAGGGAATAGGTCTTGCCCTTATTGGCGCGGTTCGCGGTTACAAAACTGTAATCATTATGCCCGACAGTGTTTCCGAAGAGCGCCGCAAACTGGTTAAGCACTATGGGGCGGAAGTTAAGTTAGTTCACGATAACGGTGACATTGGAAAATGTATCCAGGAATGTATTGATACTGCTTTTTACATGCAGCACATGGACCCGCATGTTTTTATTCCTCAGCAGTTTGAAAATCCGGCTAACCCGCAGATTCAGCGTGAGCAAACAGCCGTAGAAATTCTTGAAGACGTTGATGGTTCTATAGACGGTTTTTGTTCTGGAATCGGTACGGGCGGAACTCTCACCGGAATCGGCGAGGTATTAAAATCAAAAAATCCCGAAATCACAATCTGGGCCGTTGAACCGGCACACGCAGCAATTCTCAGCGGTGGTAGTGTAGGAACCCACCTTCAGATGGGAATTGGAGATGGACTTATTCCGCCGATTTTGAACAAAGAAATCTATGATGATATTTTTATCGTAACAGATAGTCAGGCAATCAGAACAAGCCGCGAACTTTCCCGCAAGGAAGGAATTATGTGCGGCATTTCCAGCGGAACAAACGTTGCTGCGGCCCTTGAGCTTGCAAAGGCGCTTGGACCTGGAAAGACTGTTGTAACTGTTTTACCTGATACTGCAGAGCGCTACTTCAGCACACCGCTTTTTGATGAGGATGTTGAATTCTAAAATCTATTTCATTAAAATAAGATAAACAAATCAAACAAATGTACATAACAGGAGATAACTATGGCACGTACACATTATATTGCTGGAAACTGGAAGATGAATACAACAAAGGCTGAGGCTGTTGCTCTCGCAAAAGACCTTGTTGAACAGTTGAAGGGTAAAACAAACAAATATATGATTGGAGTTCCTTTTGTATATCTTGATGCAGTTGCTCAGGTTGTAAAGGGAAGTAATATTATTCTCGCAGCTCAGGATTGTGCTGCTACAGATAACGGAGCTCACACAGGTGAAGTTTCTTGCGCAATGCTCAAGGATATCGGTTGTCAGTGTGTAATTCTTGGTCACTCTGAGCGTCGCCACGAAATCGGTGAATCTGATGAACTTATCAACAAAAAAGTTCGCAAGGCTCTTGCATCTGGTCTCGAAGTTGATCTTTGTATCGGTGAACTTTTGAGCGAGCGTGAAGCTGGCGAAGCTGAGCAGGTTTGTGCATTCCAGCTTTCTGCAGGTCTTGCAGGTGTAACTGAAGAACAGATGAAGAATGTAACAATTGCTTACGAACCAGTTTGGGCTATTGGTACAGGTAAAACTGCTACTCCAGATGATGCTCAGGCTATTCACAAGTTCATCCGCGGTTACATCGCAAAACTTTACAATCAGAAAGTAGCTGATGAAGTAATCATCCAGTACGGTGGATCTATGAAAGCTTCTAATGCCCCAGAGCTTCTTGCACAGCCAGATATCGACGGTGGTCTTATCGGTGGTGCATCTTTGAAGGCAGAAACTTTCGTTCCAATTTGTGTATTGTAAAAAATTGCTTTTTAAGGAAATGTATTAAAATATAAATCCTTCTTGATAAAATTTTATCACGGGACTGACTAAAAAGTATTGTCATGCTGAACCTTCGCAGCATAGCTGCTCGGAGACTCGCTAAAAACAGTCCACTGGACTGTTTTTACACTGCATAGCAGTGTCGCTCCCTATGTTTCAGCATCTATACTACATTTAGGTCTATAGATTCCGAAACAAGTTCGGAATGACACCAGAAGGTAAACTTATTGGTCACCCCCGTGAATTTTTCACAGTTTTTCAGTGACTAATTACTCAATACAATTATTTTATTTTTCTGTAAAATATTCAGTTGGAAATTAAAAATATTTGGATATTGGACGAGAGCAATGAAAAAAGTAAATTTCATTATTTTTTTAGTATTTTTAAATTTCTCAAATTTATATGCTCAGGATAATGAGGTAAAAGATAATATCTGCATATCGGAACCGGAAGGAGAAGTTCTTCAGATTTCTCAGAATCAGGCTGGAACTCTCCTTGCAGTATCATTTGAAAATAATGTAATACTTTATGATACTTCTGATTATTCCAAAGTAGGGCTTTTGAATGAATCTGATTCTGTAAGAACAGTTTTCTATACAGAAAATGATAAAGAATATATTTCTATAATGACTAGAAATGGAAGTTTTAAGGTTATAGAAATAAAGAAAGATGAAGGTGGCTGGTATCTTAATAACAGAGAGCCGTATTTTTCTGCGGATTGTTCAGATTCAACTCAAAAAAAATCAATAACAGCAACAGCTTTCAGTCGTAATTCAGATTATATCGCCACAGCCTTCAGTGATAATACTATCCAGGTTCATTTTCTTTTGAGAGTTACTCAGAGTTCAATTACAAGAGTGATATCAGAACATAAAGCAATGGTGTATGCAATGGAGTTTTGTCCAAGCGGAGAATATCTTGCTACTGTATCTCTCGATGGAAATGCATATATCTGGAATAGTCATAATAGTACAAAAGTTACGCAGATTAACGGTATTTATACTCGTTCCCGAGTTCCAGTTTATTTTACAGAAGATTCAGTTTATATAATCAGTCAGGATGGAAGAAACTCCTTTAGAATTTCTGATTATGCCGGAAATACCTTGTATTCAATTATGACAGGAAGGGCAATTACAGCTATCCGTCCTCTTAAAGATCCGGATCTTATAGCCATTCAAAATGATAAAAATGAAGTTATGATTTACAGCATTTCCTCAAGAAGACCTGTTTCTGTTGTAAATATTCCGGATGATTCAGATTTTACAGTTTTTGATTTTAATCTTGCAGCAGATTATATGTATGCTGGTTTCATAAACGGAGAGGTAAGACTTTTTGAAGTTGAGCCTTATCTTGAAGATAATATGACTCTTGTTACCGATTCAAGTCTTGCAGGAAAGAAAGGGGCTGTAACAAGTGTAAGATTTCAGGAAGTAACATTCGCGGCAGGTGCTAATTATCTGAATAAACCATATCTTGCGTCAATCAATTTTAGTGTTGAATACAGATATTGTAATAAAACTGCTCCCTGGTTTTTTGGTCTTGGACTAACCGGTCAATATGGATTCCCGTCTTCTGATTTTCCAACAACATATAAGATAAGAGGGCAGGTGGTAAATCCACCGAGTCTTCTTTCTGCTGCTGTATTTGTGCCTACTGGTTTTTTGTTTTCACCATGGGGAAATTCTGTCTGCATTATAACCGAAGTTCGTTTTGGAGCTAAGGTTTCAACGCTGGCGCTTTTGTCTGGCGGATATATTATTGGCGATCCTGTTTTTTCTGCTTTTATAAGCGGTGGGGCTGGAATGATGGTTGGATTCTTTGAGTTCAATATAAACTGTGAATATGACTCGGTTGGAAAACTTAGTCCGTCTGCTTATGTTGGTGTAAATCTTAAATGGGGTAAACAGAAATGAAAAGAAGTGGAATTTCTTTTTTGATTATTTTGATTTTTCTTTTGCTTTCTTGCAGCAATTCTTATAATCAGGTTATTGATAATTTTAATAAAAAGTATTTTCACGAAGAAGCATCTGACGAAAGGGTGTATTCAATTTATTTACCAGATTTTAATTGTAGTACTATGCTTTCAGATTCTTATGAGCTGAAAAAGGGAACGACACTTTCACTTATTGCACCTGATGGCGGTGTTTCATATAAGTGGACGGCTCTTGTTAAGGATATAAAAGATAAAAATAAAGAAGTTGAAACTGATATTGCTGAGCAAAAAAGTTTATCGTATCGGGTGCCCGGAGTTTTTCGGGATGATGTTGTAAATAAGCTGGTTCTTACGGTTACAGATTCTAATGGAACCGAATATAAGGACACGGCTTTAATAATTATAGAATAATTATTTGCCGGCTCGTACCCGGCGCGGAGGTAAAAATGAAAAGTAAATTTTATAATTTGCTTTGGGCTGCATTAGCAGTAATGCTTTTTGCAGGTTGTACAAACATTGCATCAAATGATGCAGCGATAACTGGTGGTATGATTTTACCTGGACAGTGTCTTGTTTCTGTTGGGGTAGGTGAAACCATTAATGAAGCTGGAGCCAGAACTATTAATCCTACAACAGTTTATGATGATAATTCAGTTTTTCAGAAGCTAGTACTTACAGGTACTTCTGCAAAGGGTGCTTCTGTAAATCACGCGTTTACAGCTGAAGAACTTACTGCAAAAAACGCTGTAGTTTCTTTGACTTATGATAAGTGGTATCTTACTCTTACTGCTTATGATGGTGCAGATGCTGCAAGTGCAGTTCCTGTTCTTAAAGGTGATTGCTTTGCTGACCTTACAAATACAGCTTTGACAAACATTATATTCACTTTGACTCCTGATGGAGTAAATCAGGCAGGTTCTGTTGAGCTTACAGTAAAATTCTTCGACCCATATAAATCTGTAGCAGATAAAAAAATTGACAAGTGTGAAGCTGGTTTGTATAAGATTGATAATAATCAGTTGTATGCAGTTGGTTCAGATAATACAAAGATGGAGACATCTGATTCTGCTTTTGTATTGTCAGATCTTTCTGTATCTTCATCAGATCCAGATTCTACAGAACCAAATACAAAGTGTGTATTTACAGCAAATAATCTGGATGTTGAACCTGGCCGTTATATGTTCAAAATCTGGTTTAAAACTTCTTCAGGAAGAAAAACAGGTTTTTATTCTGATGTAGTAGTAGTTGCCCCTGGAAGAAAAACTGTAGCTGATGTTACTGTTCCAGCTATTATGGATAGAATTCCTGAAAAACCTGAAAATCTTAAAGTTCTTCTTGTTGAAGGTTCTGAAAAGAACGGATTCTACAAGGCTCACATTAAATGGACTGATAACTCTACAAACGAAGAGAGCTTTGTCCTTAAAGTAACAGAATGGGATGCTTATACAACAACATCAACTGATACACCTGTAAGTACAAAAGTATATGGTGCAGAAGAAGATACTGCAACTGATGAATACTATTTCTGGGGTAGTGATTTCCGTGCAGATGGAACACTTGGAACCTCTACAACAAGTTGTGAAGTAAACCTTAAGCTTGGTGTGCTTTATGATTTTGAAATTGCAGCATGGAACTCTTGTGGTATTTCTGAGTTCGAAGGACGTACTGCTTGTGTTGATGCAGATAACGTAGCAGCAACAGCAACAAAACCTGCATTAACAGGTTATAGCACATCTAAGGTAAACCGCTATAAGATTGATTATGATCTTAGCAGTGGAAAACTTGAGAAAAGTGCGACAGAAAGTTATGAAGGAACTTATACAGAATTCAAGACTTATGCCGGTGCAGAAATTACTCTTCAGGCAGGAAAGCCTGCTGCTGGATCTGCAGATACATATCCAATGGCAACTCGTAATCATAATCCTTTTGTTGACTGGTATTACAAGCCAAGTACAACTGATGCTGCAACAACAATTTCTACTTATAATAATTGGGAGAATCTTTCTGTATGGGCTTCTTATGATCCTACATATATTATTTCTTATACTGTTTCGGAAGAATATGGAGAACTTGATGATGCAGATGTAACTGCAATTGCTGATATTGTTAGTACTTCTAATGTAAACTGTAAGAATGCAGTACTAGATTTGACTGCAACTGGTGCAACAAACCCTGTGTTTACATTTACAGTAGCTGGTGCAGAAGCAATCAAGGTAAACTTTGGTGATAAAGCAAGTAGAACTGCTGAAGGTTCAACAGTAGAACTTGATACAAGAGGTTCAACTGTTGCTCCAGGTGCAATTGATCCTCTTGAAGGAAAGACTTACTGTGTAACAGTTCTTGCTTTGAAGCAGCTTACTGGTGATACAGCCGCAAGATGGTACAGCAAAGTATTTGCCGTAACTATTAAGCGCTAAAAATCAGTAATGAGGTTGGGGATGACCAATAAGTTTACATCCTGGTGTCATTCCGAACTTGTTTCGGAATCTATATAACTAGATATAGTGCAGATGCTGAACCAAGTTCAGCATGACAATACTTTTTAGACAGCCCCTATAATACACAGGCTGAACAGAGATATTTCTGCTTCAGCCTGTTTTGTTAAACCGCTTTGTTATACATTGACGAAGTAGAGCATTTTTATTAAAATATATAACACTTTATCTGAATTAAATTTTTTGGAGAAATAAATTATGGGTACAATTGGCCTTGTTCTTCTGGTATTTTTCGTAATCGTTTGTGTATTGCTGGTTTTGCTTGTTTCAATTCAGGACGATGGTGAAAACGGAATGGGACTTCTTGGTGGTCGTGGAACTGCTGCTTTCGGTTCACATTCTGCAAGTGTTCTTACCAAGACAACTTTCGTATTGGTTTTTCTTTTCTTTGCACTCTCTTTTGGTCTTGCAATGGTAAACAAAAAGCCTAAACTTGAAAAGGATCTCGTTCCTGTAACTTCTGTAGAATCTACTGAGTCAACAACTGAAACTGCAACAGGTGACTGGTGGGCAGAATCAGAAGCTGCTGAATAAGGAGCGTTGAATGCTCAGCAGTTTCCTTTCTCCATCTTCCATAAAAGTTGCTCTGGAAAGTACAGAAAAAGAAGAGTGCTTTGCAGAACTTCTGGAAGTTCTTGTTGCTAGGAATCCCGGTTTGAATCGCAGGGAAGCAATGGATGCTCTTGTTGCACGGGAAGAGAAAATGAGTACTGCTGTATTTCCAATGGTGGCTGTTCCACATGCATTGTGCTCTTCTGCGGGAGATACTCTCGTGGCTTTAGGAATCAGCCGTTCGGGAATTGAATTTGATTCACCGGAACCAGATGTAAATCCTGAACATCCTGTAGTAAATGTAGTTTTTGAAATCCTGTTTGAAGAAAAAGATACTGAGACTCATCTTCACGTTTTACGTGATATTCTTCAAATAGTAAGTAATCCGGATTTTGTAAAAAATGTTTTACAGACCCAAACTTCGCAGGAAGTCTATGACCTTATAGAGTCTATGGAATTGTAAATAATTACAGGAGTCATATCATGGCAGAGAATACAGAAATTGATGCCATTAATCATCTGCTTGAAGTAGAAAAAAATGCATCGGCACTTATAAACGATGCCGCACAGGAAGCAGACCGCCGCCTCTCAGAAGCCCGATCTAAATACAACGCAGAATATAAAACCCGCTATGAACAAGTAGCGGTCCGCCTTGAAGCTGAATATCAGAATAATCATCAGCAAATTGCAGAGAAATATCAGAAAGAAATAGAATCCTATAAAGAATTTCTGGCTGCTAAGAGTCAGAATTATGAGGATTTTTCGTCTCTGCTTGACAGGCTAATTTTTTCATAAGCCGGTCTGATTAAGGAGTTCCTTGTGGATAAGACTGGTGCAGATGCCTTTGTTTTTGCAAAAGCCAACGGAATCTTAGGCAAATCATTTACAGCTAAACGTGCTCATCAATTTTTTTCGGCTAAGTCTATAGGTGAATTATGGACTCTTCTTTACAGAAGTCAGTCGCCTCTTGTACCTGAAGTTCTTCTCTCTCAGCAGATTGAGGAAAAAGCTTTTACTGACTTTATAGCTCAGTATGTAAAGTTTATTGATATGTATGATAAGCCGGAGCGTGTACTTGTTGATCAGCTTTTACTTTTTGAAGGCGAAAATCTTAAAGAAATTGGAGCCTCTTTGTGCAAGGGAGAAAAAAATCCTCCAAAGTTGATAGATTTAGGCTCGTATTCTTCTTTACATTATAAAGCCTGGCCTGATATTAAAAAAATTACCAGAGGAACTCCATTTTCTTGGTATAATAAAGTTCCTTCAATTCACGAGCAGCAGCAGTTTGAATTTAAAATCGACATTCAGGTTTGCCGCCATCTCTGGGAATCAGCTCAGCGTGAGAAGGGGGAGGCAAGCGAGGCTCTTCTTGAGCTTTACAAGCAGGAATTCATTATAAAAAATATTGTATGGGTTTTACGACTCAGACTGTTTTATAATATGAAGAATGAAGATATTATCAGTAATCTGATTTATGTAACAGATAAGCCTGGCCGTTCAGATCCTGTTGCTGCTCCAGCAATTAAAATCCTGGACTGGCCGCTTGATGAATATGAGCCGTGGAGCAACTGGAAATATTCAGATCTTGTAAATCCTCATGAAGATGGACAGGTCTGGCAGATTGATCCTGTCTGGATAGAACGTCGCAACCGCGTGGAAATTAACAGAAAGGCAACAAAACTGTTTCATCAATTTCCGTCAGACCCGTGTTCGCTTATCGGCTGGTATAAAATGAAGAATTTTGAGCTCAGCTGTATACGTACTGCTGTTGAAAGTATAAGATTAAATGTAAATCCCGAAGAGGCTATGGAAGTCGTTGGAGGTATAAATGGCTAAAACTGCAGAAATGAAGCTTCTTGAACTTATGGTTCTTAAGAATGATATTTCAGCTGTAATTGAATATATAGGTAAAAAAGAGAATTTTCAGTTTCAGTCAAAGTTGAAGGACTCAGCTGCAAAAGATGCAGAAGGCGAAGAATCATTAAATATTGATTCTCACTTTTATGACAGTCTTTCAAAGGCTTATACAGAACTTGGTTATGATTCTTCTCTTGCAGGAATTAAAGATTGCAGTGCACCTTGCGATGACGACCGTAAAAAGGCCGCAGATATTATTGCCGCTTATACAGATTTAAAAACAAGAATTGCTGATGCAACAGACGAGGCTCACAAAGTAAACGAAGCTTATAAAGAAGCAATGGCCTTTTCGAATCTTAAGGTTTCGTATTCTGAGCTTGAGCATCTTTCCTTTCTGTCTCTTCGCATTGGACGCATTCCGGAAAATCAGTATGAAGATTTGAAATACCGACTCGAAGGTTCTGCGGTTGTAATTAAACTTGGAAATGATTCTTCTCATATACTTGTTGCTTCTTCAAAAAAAGGCCGCTTTGCCCTTGATGCTGAACTTAAAAATCATAACTTTGTTGAACTTGAAGTTCCGGCAGAATTTAAAGGTGTTCCTGAATCTGCTTTGAAGGGACTTGAACAAAAGAAAGCAGAAGCTGATAAAAATCTCGAAGAGCTTATTACTGAAAAATCTAATTTTGCAGAAACTCATCAGGCTCAGATTGAAAAGCTCCTCGGCAGTTTTACTATTGCCGTTCAGATAGAAGATGTTACCCGCCGTCTGGAATCAACTGAACTTGTTTACCGTATCACCGGATGGATTCCTGCCAGTGAAACTGAAAACTATATGAAGGGGCTAGACGAACTTACTGAGGGACGGATTGCAATTCGTGCTTATGAGCCGTTTGAAGTACCTTCGGTTATGTCTGGAAAGGAGCAGGTTCCAGTAAAGCTTAAGCATGGTAAATTCGTAAAGAGCTTTGAGAGAATGATTTTCTCTTATGGTTCTCCTGTTTATGGGGCTATTGACCCAACTCCTTTTGTAGCTGTCTTCTTTACAATTCTTTTTGGAATTATGTTTGGAGATTTTGGTCAGGGCCTCTTCTTTGTTCTTTTTGGAATCCTGATGTTGTGCAATGTAATAAAAGTTGGCGGCTGGAATAAGTTTGCCCCGATTTTCATGGCTATAGGTATTTCAAGTTCGATTATGGGACTTTTGACCGGTGAATTCTTTGGAACAGAAACTGTTCTTGAGCCTTTTGCTGAATGGGTAACAGGACTTTTCGGAACTCCTCGTGCTCCTATTTTGAAGTTAATGCCGTCTGCAGATCCTAAATCAATTTACGTTATGTTTGGTGTTTTTGGTGTTGCTGTTGCAATCGGATTTGTAATTAATACCTGCGGACTTGTTTTGAATATCATAAATAATCTTGGGCGTAAACGTTATGCAGAAGCTCTGCTTGGTAAAAATGGACTTGCAGGTGCAGTGTTCTTCTGGTATGTAATTGCGCTTGTTCTCCGCATAGTTCTTGCAAAGCATGCAGTTGCAGCTTATGACGTTATCATAATTCTTGTTTCGCTTTTCTTTGCAGCTTTTGCAGAGCCTTTTGAGCGGGCACTGAATCATGAAAAGCCTTTGTTTGAAAACGGCTTTGGTACTTATGTGATTTCTGGTGCAGTTGAACTGATTGAAGTTGTTTCCGGCTATCTTTCAAATACTGTAAGTTTTGTGCGTGTCGGCGCTTTTGCTCTTTCACATGCAGTTTTGAATTTTACAATTCTTACACTTACAGAAATGGTAGGTGGACCGAGAAGTATCGGCGGAATTATAGTTTTAATTGCCGGAAACGCACTTATTATTGTGCTGGAAGGAATGATTGTTGCAATTCAGGTAATACGTCTTCAGTATTACGAATTCTTCAGCAAGTTCTTCCATGAAACTGGTAAAGAGTTCAAGCCGTTCCGTTTCGAGTTGAAATAAACGGTGATTGAGTAGCCCGAAGGGCGTATCGAAATCACCTTGCAATAAAGGAGAAAAGTTTATTTATATAGACTTAGTTTTTATATGCCGTAGGTGGAAAAGATACCTGCTAACATCATTCCGTTAGCAGGTGTCTTTTCCACCGAAAGGCATATATGATATAGGAGTATTTTTATGAAAAAGAGAATTTTATCTTTTATCACTTTACTTGCTGGCAGTGCTATGCTCTTCGCTGAAGATGCCGCTGCAGCTTCTGCTGCTTCTGCAGGTGCCATGAAATATCTTGCAGCTGCTATTGCCGTAGGTCTTGCTTGTATTGCCGGTGGTATGGCAGTAGGAAAAATTGGTGCTGCTGCTATGGGCGCAATGAGCGAGAATCCAGAGCTTTCTGGTAAGGCACTTCCTTTCGTAGGTCTTGCAGAAGGTATTTGTCTTTGGGGTATGCTCGTTGGAGTTCTTATTCTTTTCAAATAAAAAGAGCGGAACAGCAGGTAACCTGATTTGAAATTTTATATCATTGGCGAACGCGAATTAGTTCTTGCTTTTAAGCTGACAGGAATTGAAGGTTGTGCGGCCGAAACCAGAGCAGAAGTTCTGGATGCATTTAACCGTGTGACCGGAAAGGGTGGAATTGTAAATGTTCCATCCGGTGAGATTCCCCGTGTGCTCATTTTAACGGAGCAGGCAGCCAGTCAGATTGAAGACGAGGAAATCGCGTGGCAGAAAACAGGAAAATTTCCTCTGATTGTAGAAGTGCCCGGTTTGAATGGTCATCTCAAGGGTAAAAAGACTCTTTCTGATGCTATAAAAGAAGCCGTTGGTGTTGAGGTTTGAGGTGTAGAATGCAGGAATTACGATCTACAGATATACTTGATAAAGAGATTCAGGCGGATGCCCGTAAAAAAGCGGAGCGTATGCTGGCAAAAACAGACTCAGAATGTGAGAAGCTGATTGCCTCAGTTGAATCAGATATAGAAAAAGCCGCCAAAGAAAAACAGCAGTTCTTTGCACACAAGCTTGAAGCTTTTGAAAAAGACCGCATGGCCGTTGTGCCTCTCGAAAAGGAACGTTTTAAGGTTTCTTTTATTCAGAATGCTGTTATACAGAATATCAATAAATATCTGGAAGGGCTTTCAGAAGAAAAACGACTTGCTCTAGTGGCACGTGATTTTGATTCAGGTGTTACAACAGAACTCAGTCTCAATGCTTATGTATACGGTTTTTCTCTTTCTGCTGCAAAAAAGTTTTTGATAGATAAAATTGGCAGCAAACTTCTTTCTGTAAAAGAAACAAAATTCGGTGCAGTAATTCTCGAAGAAGATATTGGCCTTGCAAAACCAGAAGGAATCATCCTTGAATCAGAAGATAAGAATTTTCGCTGCCGCCTTACTTTAAATGAAGTGATTGAAAAACTGCTCGATACAAACCGTGCAGATCTTTCAGCCACTTTGTTTGGAGGTGACTTATGATAGAAGGAAAAATTACCCGCATTTCCGGTCCTATTGTTTATGCAGAAGGACTCGACGGCTGCGGTCTTTATGATGTAGTTGATGTAGGTGAGAAAAAACTCATCGGTGAAATTATCCGCCAGAACAAGGGAAATTCAACTATTCAGGTTTACGAGGAAGACACCGGTATGCACATCGGCGAAAAGGTTGTGTGTACCCAGCGTCCTCTTTCTCTTCGCCTTGGTCCAGGAGTAGTTGGAAATATTTATGATGGTATTCAGCGTCCTCTTAAAGCCATGTATGAGCATTCGGGCGGCTTTCTTTTACCTGGAGAACGCACTCAGCCTTTGGACGAAAGTAAGTTATGGCATTTTGATGCAGCTGAAGGTGTGGGCGAGGGAAGTCCAATTAAACCTGGCATGGTGCTTGGAACCGTAAAAGAAACTGAATCTATTACAGAAAAAATTATGGTACCGCCGACTATTCGTGGGCGTTCTCTTAAGAGCTTCAAAGGCAGCGGTGATTATACTGTAAACGACGTGATTGCTACCACAGAACTTGACGAAGAAATTCAGCTGGCTCAGTACTGGCCTGTTCGTAAGCCACGTCCTTATGCTGAAAAGCTTGGAGTTACTGAGCCTCTTATTACCGGTCAGCGTGTAATCGACGTTTTCTTCCCTTTGAGTAAGGGCGGTACTGCCGCTATTCCTGGCGGCTTTGGAACTGGAAAAACAATGACTCAGCATGCCGTTGCAAAATGGTGTGATGCAGACTTAATCGTATATATCGGATGCGGGGAGCGCGGAAACGAAATGACAGAGGTACTCACCGAGTTCCCTGAGCTTATTGACCCGCGAACCGGCCGCTCAATCATGGAGCGAACCATCCTTATTGCAAATACTTCGAACATGCCTGTTGCGGCGCGAGAAGTTTCCCTTTATTCAGGAATCACTCTTGCAGAATATTTCCGCGATATGGGTATGCATGTTGCAATCATGGCAGATTCAACCTCCCGCTGGGCCGAGGCTCTTCGTGAGCTTTCAGGTCGTATGGAAGAAATGCCTGCCGAAGAAGGTTTCCCGGCTTATCTTCCAACCCGCCTTGCTTCATTCTACGAACGTGCAGGCCGCGTAATTTCCCTCGAAGGCCAGCAAGGTTCAGTTTCTGTAATTGGTGCGGTTTCGCCTCCGGGTGGTGACTTTTCTGAGCCTGTTACTCAGCATACAAAACGCTTTATCCGCTGTTTCTGGGCACTCGACCGCGAGCTTGCAAATGCCCGCCATTATCCTGCTATCGGTTGGATAGATTCTTACTCGGAATATGCAGATGAAGTTCGTGACTGGTGGGAAGTTCATAATCCTCTCTGGGGAAGTCTGCGCCAGGAAGCGCTGGAACTTTTGAAAAATGAAAACCGCCTTCAGCAGATTGTCCGCCTTATCGGTCCGGATGCTCTGCCAGACAGTGAACGTCTTGTTTTGAGGGTTGCCGAGATGATAAAGAACGGCTTCCTTCAGCAGAATGCTTTTGATGATATTGATAAGTATTGTTCAACAGATAAGCAGATTGCAATTCTTGAATTGATGATGAATTATTACAAGAGGGCTGCAGCCTGTATTAAGGCCGGAGCAACTCTTTCTCAGGTTGTTGCACTTCCAGTTTGTGATGAAATTGTCCGAATCAAAATGGTTTATAAAAACGAAGAGATGGACAAAATCAACGAAATCAAAAATCATCTTGATTCGCAGATCAGCGAAGTTGAACGCTTGTATATGAGTAAGGCCGCTGGCGGCCGGTGATAAATAGCAAAGCGTTAAAAAAATTGCGAAAGCAATTTTTAGCTTTACCGCCTTGGAGTTTAATAGTATGAAGGGAATAGAATATCGCGGAGTTACTTCTGTTGACGGACCAATCGTTGTCCTCAAGCGAACTGAAAATGTTTTTTATAATGAAACTGTCTGTGTACGCGACCGCCTTGGCGAAAAACGTACAGGTAAAGTTGTAGATATTTCTGATGAAGCTGTAGTTGTTCAGATATTCGGCTCTACAACAGGGCTGGACCTCGATGAAGCTACTTTTGAATTTCTTGACGAGCCTCTTGAACTTCGTGTAGGTGAAGGACTTCTTGGACGCGTTTTCAATGGACTTGGAAAGCCTATCGACGGATATCCGGAAATTATTTCCAGCGAAAAACGCAATGTAAACGGAAACCCAATGAATCCTTATGCGCGAATCTATCCGCGCGATTTTATTCAGACAGGTATTTCTTCAATTGATGGAATGAACTCGCTTGTTCGCGGACAGAAGCTTCCTATTTTCTCTGGAAACGGTTTGCCTCATAACAAGCTTGCCGCTCAGATTATCCGCCAGGCAAAGCTTCGTAACAGTAACGAAAAGTTCGTTATGGTTTTTGCCGGAATGGGTATTAAATACGACGTTGCAAAATTCTTCGTAGATACTTTTGAAGAGTCCGGAGTTCTCGCAAATGTAGTTATGTTCCAGAGCCTTGCCGACGCCCCTTCTATTGAACGTATTATTACACCGCGTTGTGCCCTTACCGCCGCAGAGTATCTTGCCTTTGAAAAGGGAATGCACGTACTCGTTGTACTTACTGATATGACAAACTACTGCGAAGCCCTGCGTGAAATTTCTACAACCCGCGGTGAAGTTCCCGGACGTAAAGGCTATCCTGGATATCTTTATTCTGATTTGGCCGAGCTCTACGAGCGCGCCGGCCGTGTAAAAGGCAGTGAAGGTTCAATCACTCAGATTCCAATTCTTACAATGCCAAATGATGATATTTCTCATCCGATTCCAGACCTTACAGGTTACATTACAGAAGGTCAGATTGTACTTGGCCGAGAACTTGCTCAGCAGGGAATCTATCCGCCTGTTTCGGGACTTCCAAGCCTTAGCCGACTTATGAAAGATGGTATTGGACCTGACATGACCCGCGAAGATCACGCTAATGTTTCAAGCCAGCTTTTTGCAAGCTACTCAAAGGTAAAGTCAATCCGAAACCTTGCAGCAATTATTGGTGAAGAAGAACTCAGTGAGCTCGACCGAGCATACCTGCATTTTGGTGAGCGGCTGGAAAAAGAATTCTTTGGTCAGGGTGAATACGAAGATCGTACAATCGAACAGACTCTCGACCTTGGCTGGAAAATCCTTGCAGAGCTTCCAAAAGAAGAACTCACAAGAATTAAGCCTGAGTTTATAGATAAGTATCTTCCGGAGGAGGGGGCGTTGCGGGGGTAACCCCCGCAGAAGGGGTAGCGGAAAACGCCGAAGGCGGTTGGAGCGAGGGGAAGGCTTTCCCCTCCCTATAACCTATAACCTAAAACCTATAACCTATGAGCAGATTAAACATCGCACCAACAAAATCAAACCTTCTCATGATGAAAGAGCAGCTGGCAGTTTCGACAAACGGCTATGAACTGCTCGAAGAAAAAAGAGAGATTCTTGTTCGAGAGCTCATGCATCTTGTAGAACGCGTAAAGCTTCTGGAAAAAGATATTGATGAGGCTGTTGCTAAAGCGTATCCGGCCTTTAAGAGAATGCTTATGATAGACGGTGCAGATCAGATTGAACGCATTTCTCATGCTGTTCATTATGATTTTGATTTTACCGAAAAGCGTGTAAATATAGGCGGTATGTCTTTTCCAACAATTGATGTAATTATGCCGGAAAAAGAATTGTTTTATTCTTTTGTAGGAACCGATGCCAATATGGATGCTACCATCAACAGTTTTTTTGAACTGCTGCTTCTGCTTACTCAAATGGCTTCCATACGAACGATAGTTTGGCGACTTGCCGAAGAGGTTAGAAAAACACAGCGTCGTGTAAACGCACTCGATAAAATGATTATACCTCAGGCAAAAGAAACTAAGGCATATATTGAAAGTGCGCTCGAGGAACGCGACCGCGAGAATGTCTTTGTATTGAAGGCTCTTAAAAAGAAAAATTCCCAAAAATAGAAAGTCATGTTAAAATAAATATGTCATGCTGAACTTGATTCAGCATCTTTTTAGATAGATTCCGAACCTTCGCAGCATAGCTGCTCGGAGACTCGCTAAAAACAGTCCACTGGACTGTTTTTGCCCTGCTACGCAGTGCCGCTCCCTAAGTTCGGAATTACCTTGACGGAGAATTATGGCAAAAAGTTTTTTCAAAAAAATGATTGTCGCAGTAAATGGTCATAGTTCGTCGATTCATTCGGCGATGTATGCAATTATGATGGCCCGTTCCTATAATATCGAAATCAAATTTATTTACGTTGTTGATACTGCAACCGTAAAATATCTTTCCATGAACAAGTTTCTGGTTTCAGATGAACGCTATGATTACGAAGAGCGTCTTAAAGAAGATGGAGAACGTTATCTGGCCTATGCCCAGATGCTTGCAGGCTCTAAGGGATTAAAGTGCCAGACGGAGCTGCGCAGTGGTGGTGTTTTTACGGAGATTTTGCGCGCGGCAGATGAATACGAAGCTGACCTTATAATCCTTGGTGGAAATGAATCTGATGCCGAAAAACATCATGTAAAACGTAATGTTCTTTCTTCAGATCAGAATGAAGTACTTACTCATTCGAAATGTCCGGTAATGATTATCCAGAAACCTGATATTGAAAAAATCTTCAAAATATTTTAAATATTAAACTCAATAATGAAAGATTTTTATAAGATTCTTGGAGTGCGTTCTAATGCCACTCTGGCAGAGATTAAACGTTCTTACCGTGAAAAAGTAAAGCTTCTCCATCCAGATCTCTCTGGTGCTCCGACTCTTTGTGATGAATTTAATGAAGTAGTTCAGGCATATCGGGTTCTTTCAGATGCCCGCCAGCGTTCAATTTTCGATGAATCTTTCTTTATACGCATCAAACGTTCCTATAAAAATGCAGATACCTTCAATTATTACGACTGGCTTTCTGCTCGTGACGATGAGGAAAGCCGTGCCAAGCTGATTTTTTATACTCTTATGCATCAGAAAGAAGATGAAGCAGTTGCTGAGTTTAAGCGCATGCAGATGAATCATGCTGACTTCAGTTTGAAAAAATGGTTCACCCGGGAAGATTTTATGGATTACGGCTATATTCTTGCAGAAGAGCTTGTAATCCGCGGTGAATACTACGATGCAATAATTCTTCTCGAACAGATTATTCAGATGGAATATTCCTATCATTACTTCTATATATTTTTTCCTGAAGTTATTGATTTTACCTTAAACATATTACGCCACAACATAGACAGCGTAATCTCTGACGAACTTGCTCTGGATGTTTTTGAACGCGCGCTGGACTTAAATCTTGGGAAAAAGAATGATGCTTTCTTCCTTCGAAAAATGAGCGAAGAATACCACCGTCTGGGAGATCTCTCCACTGCCGAAATCTGCTTAAGAGAATCTGAAAAACTTGGCTGTTAAACTATAATTTTACTATCTCACTAACATTTTTATTCTAAAAGAATGTATGACATATGTCATAAAAAAAACAGCTTGTTTATGACATGTGTCATAAACAAGCTGTTTCTTAATTGATTTATTGCCTCTATTTTGATAATTATTTTAACAAAAAATTATAAAGGAGGTCTGTATGAAAGCAATTAAATCTTTACTTTCAGTAATCTCTTCAAAACTTCATAAAGAAGAAGTTTTGTTTGGATTAATTGATGAAGAAGAGCCAAAATTTGCTGCTTTTGGTTGCAAAAACTCATATGGTGGCAGTGGTTGTTAATTTAACCTGAATTATGGTGGTAATACGAAAGTATTACCACCATTTATAGTTATGAAAGAAAAAGTATTATTTGTGAATAAAAAACTGTCAGATTCGGATATAAACAAAGACACTATTTTAATAGCTCAACTCGAGAAGAATTTAGTAATTGGTCCTAAAATTTCTAAAGAGTTTTGTATGTGTTGTTATAATCAAAAAATTGCAAAACAGGCAAGTCCGAAGATTACAATAAAGTTTTCTCTTAAAAAAGTTTTGAAACTTTACAATAGTCTCAGAAAGAATCAATTAGCAATTATTAACAAGAATGATGTTGTAATAAAAAAATATTTATTTCCTTCTGTGTATAACCATGATTGTAATATTATTAATTTTCATGTTTTAAACAAATGTACATCGACAAATTCTTATGGACTTATAAAATCTTATAAAGTTTGGAATGAACATAATTTCTATATAATTCGAGGGGTTCTTGATATTAAAGGTGTACATGAAGATTATATTACCATTTCTGGAAAATCAAAAAATAAGAGAGAAGCAATATTAAGATTTTTTGGTGAAGCCCTTGAACGTTATGTTCCACAATTGTATTTATCCCGGAAAAAGTATGTTATTCAGAATTTTAGAATAAAAACCAGTTATGATTCGTAGCGTTTAGATTGGGCTAAAAAAAATATGACAACTGTAGGATTATCTTGTCATGTTTCAATATTAAGATCTCTTAAAAAGGGCTTTTATGAGAACATAGAGCATTACAGCATAAAGAAATTTATTTCAGGAATATTTTTAATATATCCTTTAACAGAAAGATTCGAAAATGAAAATGGTATTGATAAAAGACAATTTTTTATAAGAAATGATTTAGCTATTCCTGTAGTTATAACTTTTGTAAGACAAAAAGTTCTAGATCAAACTTATTACGGTATTGGTATATCCAGCCAGGAACGTATTTCAAAAGCAAAAAAAGATTCATTATATGAAGCATTACAGATTTTATATGAAAAAGAATATTTGAAATTGAATAATAAAGAATTGACCAGAATATATGAAAAGATTTTCAACATGAAATATAAAATTATTAAAGTAAGGAATTCTTTTTTCTTTCTGGATGTTTATAAAATCCTTAAGGATGGATTTACTTATTCAATAACATCATATAAAACAGGGCTCAAAAATAATTATATTTTTTTTACACAGTTAGAAAAAAAATCAGAAAGAAAAAAAATAAATATAGAATCAAAGAGTAATAAAGAAAGAAGACTGTTATTACAGGATTGTGGATTTTAGAAGGTATGATAAACAAAAAACGTTAATGCTGGTAAATATAGGAGAAATATATGAAAGTTGCATTTAATAAATTTTATCTTTTTAACTTTTTTTATCATGTTGCATATTCGGCCTTAGCAGCATTATTAATTGTTGCTTTGAAGAAAAATGGAGTGACGATAATAGACTTTACTTTAGCCGAATCAATAGGGTGGGCATCCAGTTTAATTCTTGAAGTGCCTTCAGGTCTGTTGGCTGATTATTTTGGCAGAAAAAAAACTATAATAATAACCTGTTTGTTTGAGTTACTTGCGATTGTTTTCTATTTTTTCTCACATAGTTTTGTAATTGTTCTTTTAGGAGAATTATCATTTGCTATTTCCGAATGTTGTATGTCTGGTACCTTTAATGCATGGTTGTTTTCATCTGCTAATAAAGATACTTCTGACACAAGAACAAAAGTATCAAGAAATGGAAATGCATGTTTAATTGGAAATCTTGCAGGAGGTGTAATAGGAGCATTATTGACTTCTGTCTGGCAAGGTTGGCTTTGGATTTTCTGTTTTTTTGTAGTTTTAATTTGTCTTGTTATTTGTATTTCAATGCCAGATATAAAAATTGAAAAGAAAATATCTTCATTTAAAGAAGGCGTGATTGAAATGTTTAGGCCATTAAAATCTATGAAGAAAATTTTCTCAAATAAACCAGCAATCATAATGTTGCCCGAGATGTGGTTATTAGGCTTTTTTTTAGCTGGTCCTAATTCTTTATGGCAAACATTTTTTCTTGAGTCTTTAGGAAAAACGGCTAGTTTTATTTCTATAATGTGGTGCATTATTCAGCTTGTTCAGATTGTAGCAAATCTCTGCATAGAAAAATTAAAACTGTTTACCAAAAAGTATATTTTAATTTCTATTATTTCACTTCTGATGATTTCTTTAACAATGTTTGGATTGTCGAAAACTTATGGAAATTATATTGGAATTTTGATTTTTGCAATATTTATTTTCTTTAATTATATCCAGGGACCTATTTTAGGAACATATACTGCAGAATTATTTGAAGAAAAAGATAGAGCAACATGTTTTTCGGTTATGTCTTTGATCGGAAGCGTAATCTCGGCATTTGGTTTAGCTGTTGGCGGTTATATTGGAGACACTTATAGTTTAATTAATGTATATAAATTTGCAGGAATAGCAATTTTTATTGTTTTTATATTACATTCCTGCTTTTCGTTGCTTATCAGTCTTAAAAATGGAGCTTTAAAGAATGAAATTTAAAACTCACTTATTTAAGAATAATAAATATCTATATTGTGCAATAAGAATTCCTCATATTAATGTAAATAATACAATTTTATATCATTTTGCAGAACACTTATTGTTCTTTGGATTACAAATTGAAAAACTTGGAATAAAAAATGGTTTTCAGAGTACAAATTTTATTTATTCAGCTACAGCTTTTACAGATAAGACCTCTATAAATATTTGTTTTGTATCTCCAAGAAATGTGAAAGCTAAAGTTTTGAAATTATTTAATTGCTTAGAAAAAAGAACTTTTTCCATAAATTATTCAATTCTTCAGGAACAAAAAGCAGTTATAACAGAAGAAATTATTAATCGTCAAAATAATCCATATTTTTATTGGCGAGACATTATTTTAAAATATTCACTGGAAAATTCTCAAATTAATTTTAATGAAGCAGGAGAATTAGATCAGATATCAAGAATTTCAGAAAAGGATTTAAGAAATTATATTTTTAATGATGATTTATCATTTAGCTTTTATTATTCAATAGGAAATATAGAGCACTATTCTATAGCGAAAAAAACTGAATATTTATGGTTTGCAGAACAGAAAAGCTTTCTTATTAATTCCAGAAATTTGAAAAAATTATCAATTGTTACTATCGTTCCGGTTTTTACAAAAGAAGATTATATATATGCACAAATCTATTCTGATTATTTATTTAATATAAATGATTCTGTAGTAGTAAAACATTTGCTTTCGAATTTTAAAATTTCAGATGCTCATTTAGAAAGTGAATTATATGATAATTTTATTATTTATCATTTTACAACACAATATAATGATAATGTTGAATCAAGCGAAATAATTAATTCTTTGAACCAATTATTTTCAGAAAGAATTTCAATCGAATCTAATGAAATTCAAAAAAGACTTTTACGGCAGAAATGTCTTATATCTTTTACATCTTTCCGTCGTTTATATTCTACCTATCTTCGTTTATTTAAATTACAAAATAATCACTTTCTTCTGAATAGAAAAAATTATGACAAAGTTGATGTAGATAGTTTATGCAAAAAAATCAAAATGAATATTCATAAATTTAATAACATGATTGATATTCAATAAGTCGAGGTAAAAATGAATAAAAATTATTTTTCATATGAAGGATGTGTTTTTGATAATGAAACTTTTAACATTAAAAGTAATGGGAAATCTTTTTTTTCACCTATTCCAATATTTTATAAACCTAAAATCGAGAAAAAATTATTTATAACCATAAATTATACAAATCAATGTAACTTGAACTGTGATTATTGTTATCGAAACAAAAAAGACAAAGTTAAAGCTAATGCTACTGATTCGAAAAGATTATTAGACCAAACACTCTCATTAATTGAAAGAAAAATGAAAAAAAAGTATGAAGAATTTGTGTTTAGTTTTGGTCTTACCTGTGAACCTATGTTAAATCTAAATGTTCTGAAACAATTATTTGAAACAATAGAAAATAAAGAAAACTATATGTTTACGGAAAAGGATTTTAAGGGAGATGTAAAAATTATTGTTAAATCATTAGAAAAAGAACTCAATGCAAAAAATCAAAATAATGATGACATAAGTTTTTTAAATCAGCTTTTACTGGATAGAGAGTTAAAAAATAAATTGAAATTTAATATTAATGACATAGATGAAAAAAGCCGGTTTATTATTTTTAATAATGATATTCATATATCACGAGTAATTCGTTTGAATCGTAGTATTCTTGAATCAAAGTTTAAAAAATTAATAAAGGTCAAAAAACAGGTAATGTATACCTTTTGGTGTATGTCTAATGGTACAATAGTAAATAATGAAGTAATTCAATTTATAAAACAGACTGGAATAAATCCTTTTTGGATAAGTATAGATGTAAATAAAAAGTCTCATGATGAGCACAGACCTTTTTATGATAAAAAAGACTCTTTTGATATTGTAAAACAAAATATAACTATTCTTACAAAAAATGGTATAGATGTAAAATTATCTACTGTTATTACAAATCCAAATGATGATTTATTATCTTATTTGTATGAAGCTCAAAAATTACATGTAAAAAAAGTTCATATGACCTTTTGGAGAAAAAAAGATTCATATACAAATGATAATCTTGAAAATCTAAAAAATCAGTATAGGAAAGTTTATCATCAATTATATAAAGATATTTTGCAAGGTGATTATAAATTATTACTTTTGTTATCTGAAGATAAAATAACAGAGCCTCTTAGATTTTTATTACGAAGAGAAAAATTAATTCGAAGATGTGATTGGGGACGCCAGCTTATAATAGACTCATATGGAGATGTGTGGCCTTGTTTGTATTTTGCAGTGTTAGAGTTCACTCATTTCAACCACGCCTAAGTCCAGTTAAAATCGCCACAAAT